>SAMEA3387516__coassemble_2927_pt1 | contig 93775 bp, 89 predicted proteins | sample SAMEA3387516__metabat2_low_PE_013 | metagenome-assembled genome bin SAMEA3387516 (sample SAMEA3387516) | Felis catus | biome: Faeces | place: United Kingdom | collected 2012
ACACTTTTGACCTATAAGCCCCATTTTATGTGATGCACAGAGGATTAGGGTAATTAGATGGCGTCAGCGCTATGTTCGGCATGGATGGGAGATATGACAGGCGTGCTTCCTTGATTTATTTCGTGAGTTTCTCTGCTAGGAGCTTGAGCGCACGCGCATAGCCCTGTAGCCCTTCGCCTGTGACGCGGGCAAAGCAGGCCATACCGGCGTACGATATCTGCCTAAAGTCCTCGCGATCCTCCACGGCGGAGATGTGGACCTCGACAGCGGGAAGTGACACGGCCTTGAGGGCATCGAGGATGGCGACGCTCGTGTGCGTGTACGCGGCCGGGTTGATCACGATGCCGTCCACGGAGCTGTACGCCTCTTGGATGCGGTCGACGATCGCGCCCTCATGGTTTGATTGAAAGACCTCGACGCCGTCAAAACCCAGGTCGCTGGCAGCATCCTGACAGATCTGGACGAGCGTGTCGTAGGTTTCCGTACCGTAGATTCCCGGCTCGCGAATCCCCAGCATATTGAGGTTGGGTCCGTTGATGACGAGTGCTTTCATGGTGTTCTCCCTCTTTGAGCTCGTTCTTTCTGATGCATATCCCTCGCAGCGCGGTGAAACGGGTTTGACGCACGTGCGCTTTTTGAAGAGCGCCATCTTGTCGGAAACGTCGGTGAGAGCGTTTCCTCAACAATAAGACTCTCAAGTGGCATGTTCGTCTGCCCGCTCATGCCAAGCGCACCCGATGGTGCCGCATCGACTGGAGGTGCGCGTCGCGTGATGGCAGTGTTTGGATTGGAGTTGCGTGCGGAGTGATGGCAGCGCTTGGGTTGGAGCTGCGTGCGGCGTGAGTCTGGCGAACGGGATGCCGTATGGGATACGATGCACAAAGCCGCGGTCTCGCTTGGGCTTGCGGAGGCGTTACAGCATGGCCGGCAGCGCATCGCGCACGACCGTGGCGGTGCTTGCGGCGCATTCGCGCGACTGCACCACGACGTCCGCCCATGCGCGGTAGAGGGGCAGCCTGCGCTCGGCGAGCGCCTCGACGCCATCGCGCGCGGTGATGGGGCGTCCTTTCTTGGAAAGTTGGTCGATGGGTCGATCCAGCATGACGATGATGCTGTTCTGATGCAGCAGGGCGTAGTTCTCCGAACGCGTGACCACGCCGCCGCCGCACGAGATGACCAGTCCTGATTGCGCGGCAATGCGTCCGAGCACCTCCGTCTCGCGCACACGGAAGGCATCCTCGCCCTGCGTCTCGATGAACTCCGCGCAGCTCATGCCGGCCTCCTCTCCAAAGGCGCGGTCGATGTCGACGTGCGTCCTGTCGAGCAGTTTTGCGAGTTGCTCGCCCACGCGGGTTTTTCCGCAGCCGGGCATGCCGATGAGCGCGACGTTCTGCTCACTGGCGGAGAGGCGCGCCGTCACATCCATGATGCGGGCCATATCGATGCGCTCGCCGGTGTAGCGCTCGACGGCCTGCGCGGCCTGGGCGACGAGCATGAGCAGGCCGCCGGCGTTCGGGACCTCGCGGCGCTCGGCTTCCATCATGAGCGCGGTGCGAGCGGGGTTGTACACGATGTCGATGAGCCCCTCGAGCGCGGGAAGGCTCTCGAGGCTGCAGGGGGCGGCGGGGCACGCGGGGAACATGCCCACGGGAGTGCAATTGAGCGCAAGGGCGGCGTCGGCATGGCGCTTAAGGTTCTCATACGTGTTCTCGCCGCTGCGGTCGATGGACACGGGGCGCATGCCGAGGTCCGCGAGCACCATCATCGCCGTGGATCCCGCACCGCCCGAACCGCCGAACACCACGGCCTTCTTACCCGCAAGATCGATCCCGAGCGACTCGACGAGCACCTTGCAGCCGTAGTAGTCCGTGTTGTCGCCGCGCAGTCGCCCGTCGGCGAGGCGCGTGACGGTGTTGATGTTGCCCATGCGCCGCGCCACCTCTGAAAGCTCGTCCATGTAGGGGACGAGGTCGCGCTTATAGGGGATGGTGACGTTGAAGCCCTCCCATTCATCTGAACGCACGAATGCTTCGAGGTCTTCCGGATCGCGCTCGAACTTTCGGTAGTCGAGTCCGGCGAGCTCGCGGTAGATGGTGGGGGTGTAGCTGTGCCCCAGTACGCGGCCGAGGACTCCGTAGGGGCGCGGGACTTGTTTCATGTTCGTGACCTTTCTTGCGGGCAACATGGGCTGATCCATGCTGCTTGGGGTGGTATGTGAGGGTGGGGGTGAATCTTCTGCGCCCGCTGTCATGTATGAGGAGGGTTGTGTGCATGGGAGAGCGCGTGTGGGATGTGCGGAAGCCGCCATTGCTGGTACGCGCCGACCCCGATAAGGCGGCGAGGTTAGAGGACCTCGGTGTAGCTCCCAAAATAGCGCATCTCGGAGCACACGTCGTCGAGCGAGTCCAAGAGCGTGGCAAAAGCGGGGCTCACCGCAGGGCACGCGAGGTCGAAGTAGAACGTGAACTCGAAGTCGCTGCCCGGCACGGGTCGGCTCTCGAGCTTGACGAGGTCGATGTTGAGGGCGTAGATGCGCTCGAGCACGCGATACAGTGCCCCGGGCTCGCTTTTGAGCGTGAGCTGGATCGATGAGCGGTCGGCGCCGGGGTAGATGGCGGGTTCGCGGGAGATGACCGCGAACCGCGTGTAGTTGGCGTCAGAGTCCTGCACCGCGCGCTCGAGCACCGAAAGCCCGTAGAGTTCGGCGCAGGCGCGCGAGGAGAGCGCGGCGAGGTCCGTCCGGCCCGATGTCGAGACGAGCTCGGCCGCGCGCGCCGTGTTTTCGCACACGGTGGTGCGCACCCCGAGTCGCTCGAGGTACGCGGCGCATTGGTTGATGGCCTGGCTGTGGGAGACGACTTCCCGGATATCGGCGAGGGTCGCGCCCGGTTTGGCGAGCAGGTTATGGTCGATCTTGAGGCGCACCGCGCGGACGATCGAGCATCCGTGGGAGCCGAGCAGGTCGTACACGGCGTTCACGGAGCCGGCGGTGGAGTTCTCGATGGGCAGCACGCCGAATTCGCAGGCGCCCTCCGTCACCGCGCGGAACACGCCCGCAAAGGTGGGGGAGAACGTGATGCTCGGGACGGAGAAGAGCTTGCATGCGGCGATCTGGCTGTACGCGCCCTCGACGCCTTGGCAGCAGACGGTTGCCATGGCGGGGAAGGCGGCCTCGAGCGGCAGGAACGAGGCGCGCATCCGATGAGAGGGGCTGTCTTTGCGCGCCGCGTTGATCATGCGGAGCTGCGCGGCCTTGTTCATGCTCATGAGCAGGGAGAAGAGCGCCACGGATTGCTCTTGCAGGCCGTCAGGGGCCTTCGCGGCGACGTCGGCGAGCTTCTCGCGCTCGCGCGCGGGGTCGAAGACGGCCTTGCCCGTCTCGAGTTTGGATTGCGCGACGTCGCGGGCGAGTGCCATGCGACGGCCAAAGAGATCGAGCAGGTGGGTGTCGATCTCGTCGATCTGTGAGCGGACGTCCGTGAGGTCCATGAGGTTCTCCTTGTCGGTGCGCGAGCGCGTAAAAAGAGGCGTCGCCGTCTTTACGCGTCTTCGAGGAGGGCGTCGAGCAGGGCGAGGGCGCAGGCGGCCTCGGCCACGGGCACGGCTCGCGGGACGATGCAGGGGTCGTGCCGGCCGTGGACCACCAGCTCGGCATCGCTGCGCGCCACGAGGTCGACGCTTTGCTGGCGCCGCCCGATCGAGGGGGTGGGCTTGACGGCCATGCGCCACACGACGGGCATTCCGGTGGTGATGCCGCCCAAGATCCCTCCGGCATGGTTGGTCTGGGGGCGGACGGCGTCGCCGTCCATCCGGTAGGGGTCGTTGTTCTGGCTACCGCGCAGGCGGGCGGCGGCCATGCCGGCGCCGAACTCCACGCCCTTGACGGCGGGGATGCCGAACGCGATCTTGGCTATGCGGTTCTCGATGCCATCGAACATGGGGTCGCCGAGCCCCGCGGGAACGCCGTAGGCCACGCACTCGACGATGCCGCCCACGCTGTCCAGGTCGTTTTTGGCGTCCAAGATGCAGGCGCGCATGCGCGTCGCGGCGGAAGCGCTCACGCAGGGCAGCGGGTTTGCGAGAATGGCGTCGAGTTGCACCCGATTGGGCTTCATGGGGTCGAGCGGCGTGTCGCAGATGGGCTCAGGTCCCAGGCTCGCGATGTGCGCGGCGATGCGGATGCCCCGGGCCTCGAGCGCCTGCAGGGCGATGCCGCCCGCGACGCACAGGGGCGCGGTGAGGCGACCGGAGAAGTGCCCGCCGCCCGCAACGTCCTGGTAGCCGCGGTACTTGACGTCCGCGGGCCAGTCCGCATGGCCGGGGCGCGGCTTGCGCCGCAGCTCGTCGTAGTCCCGGCTGCGCGTGTTGCCGTTGCGGATGATCGCCGCGACGGGGGCGCCGTTCGTGTGGCCGTCGGTGATGCCGGCGATGAACTCGGGGGCGTCGGCCTCGCGCCGCGCGGTCGAGGTGGCGCTGCGGCCCGGGGCGCGCCGGTCCAGGAACGCCTGGAGGCGATCGAGGTCGACGGCGATGCCGGCGGGCAGCCCGTCGATCGAGCAGCCGATGGCGGGGGAGTGCGACTGGCCGAAGATGGAGAGGCGCAGCGCGTTGCCGTACACGGATGCCATGGTGCCCCCTTACTCGTCGAAGAGCTCGACGTCGCCGCCGAGCAGGCGGTAATGGTCGAAGAACGCCGGGTAGCTCTTGTTCACGGCCTCGGCGCCCGCGATCTCGACGGGCCCCTCGCAGCGAACGGCGGCGATGGCCGCCATCATGGCGATGCGGTGGTCGTTGTGGCTCTCCACGCGCCCGCCGCTCAGGCGCTCGCGCCCCTCGATGAGAAGGCCGTCGCCATCCACGCGCACGCATGCCCCCAGATTGGCGAGCTCGGCCGCCGTGGTGGCCAGCCGGTCGGATTCCTTGATGCGCAGGCGCGCGCAGCCGGTGAAGCGCGTGGTCCCCTCGGCGCATGCCGCGACGGCGGAGAGCACGGGAACCAGGTCGGGGATGTCGTGCGCGTCGAGCTCGATGCCGTGCAGCCTGTCGGGTCGGATGGTGGCCGCACGTGCGTTGCGCTGCCCCTTGGCCCCAAAGAGCATGAGGGCGGCGCTGATGGCGCGGTCGCCCTGGATGGAGGTGGGGCTCACGCCGCGCACGGTCACGGAGTGGCGCCCGAGCGCTCCCGCGCACAGCCAGAAGGCGGCGTTGGACCAATCGCCCTCGACCGCGATGGTGCCAGGCGTGCGATACCCCTGTCGCGGCACGCGGAACACGGTGAGGGGGATGCCCCCCGGCGTGGCGCCCTCCTCGATGTCGACGGTGACGCCAAACGAGGCGAGCACGTCGATGGTGAGGTCGACGTAGGGGCGGCTCTCGAGCGTGCCCGTGACCGCGATCTCGGTGTCGCCGTCGAGCAGGGGCGCGGCGAGCAGCAGACCGGAGATGTATTGGGAGCTCACGTTCCCGGGGAGCTCGAATCGACCGGCGCGCATGCGGCCCGACGCGCGCAAGGGGAAACCCCCGACGCCCTCGAGCGTGCAGCCGGCGGCGATGAGCTCGTCCGAGAGCGGGGCGATCGGGCGCTCGCCCAGGCGGGCGGCTCCCACGAACGTCGCGTCGGCCCCCAGGGCGCAGGCGACGGGCAGCATGAAGCGCAGGGTGGAGCCCGATTCGCCGCAGTCGAGCGTGGCACCGGCGAGCGCGCGCAGCAGGCCGTGCTCCAGGCTCTTGGGGGCGGGGTGGATCTCGTAGCCGCCCTCGATGAGCGTGATGCGCGCGCCCAGGGCGGTCAGGCAGCGGATGGTGGCGTCGATGTCCGCGCACGTGGTGTCGCACGCCACGCGCGTCACGCCGTTGGCGAGGGCCGCCGCGATGATGATGCGGTGCGCCATCGACTTGGATGCGATGGCCGGTACGGTGCCGGAGAGCGGCTTGGGGTTGATGCGGGCGAGCATCGGTCCTCCTTACGGGCGAGAATTCGGGTCGGCGTCAGGGTCCGTCGCGGGCGCCGGGGCGGTTTGGCAGGCCTCTTCGGCGAGGGCGCGGGTGCAGGCGAGCCCGACCTCGAGGATGCGGTGGAACTCCTCGATCGGCGTGGGGGCGAGCGCCGCGGCGCCGATGCCGCGCGGCACCACGAGGTCGATGGTGTCGCCGGAGCGCTTTTTGTCGTGAAGCGCCTCGCGATACACCTCCCCGGGGTCCGCCTGGAAGGCGAGCGAGAGGCCGTGCGCCGTGAGGAGGCGGGCGATGCGCTCGGGGACGTCCTCGGGGCAGAGCTCGGCGGTCACGCTTGCGCTGGCGATGGCGACCATCCCGATGCCCACGCAGGTGCCGTGCCCCAGGCGGTACCCCTCGGCGGCCTCGATGCCATGTCCGATGCTGTGGCCGAAGTTAAGCAGCTTGCGCAGGCCGCCCTCGCGCTCGTCCTGCTCCACCACCGCGCGCTTGATGTCGATGTTGCGCGCGATGAGCCAGGCGACGCGGGAGAGGTCGCGCTTGAGCAGGTCCGGCGTGAGCGGGGTGCGCTCGAGCTCCTCGAAGAGCTCCGCATCGGCGATGACCGCGTGCTTGACGACCTCGCCGCAGCCGTCGGCGAACTGCTCGTCGCTGAGCGTGCCCAGGCAGCCGACGTCGGCGATGACGGCGCGCGGCTGCCAAAAGGCGCCGGCGAGGTTCTTGCCGTTCTCAAGGTCGATGGCGGTCTTGCCGCCCACCGAGGAGTCGACCATGGCGAGAAGCGTGGTGGGGACCTGCACGTAGGCGATGCCGCGCATGTACGTGGCGGCAGCGAAGCCCGCCACATCGCCCACGACGCCCCCGCCGAGCGCGATGATGACGTCGTCGCGCGTGAGGTGCTCATGCGCGGCGCGCTCCAGGATGAGTGAGAGCGTCTCGATGCGCTTGTGCTCCTCGCCCGCCTCGAACGTGACGAGGCGGGCCGTGCATCCGGCCTCGTTGAGGCCGTCGAGCACGGGGGCGGCGTAGAGCGGGCCCACGTTCGAGTCGGTCACGACGAGGGCCAGCCGCGCGCGCTCGGCGACGGAGCGCGCGATCCTCCCCACCTGCTCGAGCAGGAAGGTCCCGATGTGCACCTGATAGGGCTGCGCTGTTTGGATGTCGAGCGTGTAGGCGGAAGCTGTCATGTCCTGCGCCTTTCGTTTCGTGGATGGGTGCGGCCCGTCGCCTGCGCATGGGGCGAGCGCCGGGCTCAGGGGGTGAACGTGGTCGCCGTGCGAAGCGTCATGCACGGCGCGGTGCGTCGTCGAGCGCGCGCTTGATGCGATCGCCCTCGGCGAGCAGCCGCTCGAGCCCGTCTCGATCGCCGCTGGCAAGCGCCTGGCGAACGGCCGCGAGGTTGTCGATGAGCGTCTCGATCTCGAAGCCGAGGGCGTCGGCGTCGTCCATCATGAGCTCGGACCACATGTGCGGGTTGAGGTGGGCCACGCGCGTGAGGTCACGGTAGCTGCCGGCCGAGAAGCCGTGGTGCTCCCGCGCGGTGGGGCTCTTGACGTAGGCGTTGCTCACCACGTGCGCGAGCTGGCTCGTAAAGGCGATCACGCGGTCGTGGGCCTGCGGGGTGGTGACGGAATACGATCCGAATCCGCAGGGCTCGAGGAGCTCGTGGATGCGGTCGAGCAGGTCGAGCCGGTCGATATCGTTCGTTGGGGGCGGGGTGAGCACCATGGGCGCCCCACGGAACAGGTCGGCGCGCGCGTGCGCGAAGCCCGAGAACTCGGTTCCCGCCATGGGATGGGCGCCGCAGAAGGAGAAGCCGTGCTCGGCGGCTAGGTCGAACGCCTCGACGCACACCCGCTCCTTGACGCCGGCGGCGTCGATGACGATGGGCGCCTTACCCTCGTGGGCGAGCCGGCCGAGGATCTCGGCATGGCTGCGGAGCCATTGCAGGCAGGCATCGGGGTACGCGGCGAGCACGACCAGGTCGCACTGCGCGAGGTCCTCGGCTGTGCGCAGCAGCCCGTCGAGGACATCGATGCGGGCGATCGCCAGGGCGTCGGCATCGGTGTCCCATGCGCGCACGCGCCAGCCCGCCGTGGCGTAGGCGCGCGCGAAGCTGCCGCCGATCAGCCCCAGGCCGACAATGCCCACGGCGGGGGAGGATCCCTTCGCGGTCTCGGCAGCGACGCTTTGCGCCTCGACGCCGGAACGCGAGCTCTCTGCCGGTTGCATCTGCTCGTCCATCTGCCCTTACGCCTCCTCGCGCGCCATGTCGGCGACGACCGAGCGGATGGCGCGGATGCGCTCCATGGTGCGATCGAACTGGTCGGGCGTGAGGGCCTGCGCGCCATCGGACCATGCCTCGGCGGGGTTGTCGTGCACCTCGATCTCGAGTGCGTCGGCCCCGGCGGCGCACGCGGCGAGCGCCATGGGCTCGACGTAGCGGGTGTAGCCGGTCGCGTGGCTCGGATCGGCGACCACGGGCAGGTGGGTGAGGTAATGGAGCGCGGGCACCGCGTTGAGGTCGAAGGTGTTGCGCGTGCGCGTCTCGAACGTGCGGATGCCGCGCTCGCAGAGCATGACGTTGTCGTTTCCCTCGCTCATGATGTACTCGGCGGCCATGAGCAGCTCGTCGATGGTCCCGGCGATGCCTCGCTTGAGCAGGATGGGCGTGCTCGTCTTGCCGACCTCCTTGAGGAGGTTGAAGTTCTGCGCGTTGCGGGCGCCGATCTGCATGACGTCGATTCCGCGGTCCACGAAGAGCTCCACGTCGCGGACGTCCATGACCTCGGTGACGATGGGCATGCCGGTCTCGGCTTTTGCCTCGAGCAGCAGGTCGAGGCCGCGCTCGCCCATGCCCTGGTAGGCGTACGGGGAGGTGCGGGGCTTGTAGGCGCCGCCGCGCAGCATGGTCGCGCCGGCCGCCTTGCAGCGGCGGGCGATCTTGATGAGGTTGTCGCCCTCGACCGAGCAGGGGCCCGCTATGACCTGAAACGCGCCGCCGCCGATCTTGATGCCGCCGCCGAAGTCGATCACGGTGTCGGCGGGGTGGAATTTGCGGTTGGCCTTCTTGAAGGGCTCGGAGACGCGCTGGACGCGCTGGACGACGTCCATCGATTCGAGCAGGAACGGGTCGATCTTGGTGGTGTCGCCCACAAGGCCGATGACCGTCTCGTTGGAGCCGCGGCTTACATGGGCGGTGAGGCCCTTGCCCTCGATCCACGAGACGATACTGGAGACGGCCTCGTCCGAGGCGTTTTTGCGCAAGATGGCGATCATGTGCCGGTCCTTTCCGATGCTCGTGCCGGAAGGGTCCCGGCTAGCGACTCGTCATGCTCTTGTTCCTAATGTAGGAGTGTACCCCACCGGCCGTGGCGGGCCGCCTTGCGCGAACAAAGGTAACAAGCGCGACAAATATCGCATCTGAGGGCGGATTCCGCCCGCGTCCACCGTCATGCCATGCTCGACTCGACATACGCCGCTGAGCATATCCGCCGCGCCTTGCGTGCGTTTCGCCCGGGGTGGGAAGTCAAGCGGCGCGCCCGATGCATCAAGCGGCGCGCCTCACGAATCTGAAAGATTCAAATTCACTCGGCGCGATGCGGCGCCCTTGGGTATAATGCTTGCCGTCGCGCGCCATTAGCTCAGTGGATCAGAGCGTCTGCCTCCGGAGCAGAAGGTCGTAGGTTCGAACCCTATATGGCGCACCATTCTAATGCTCCTCGAACCCGCGTATGGGTTCGGGTTTTGGGGTCGCGGGCGCTCGTCGCTCGTGACCTTTCTTTTACGGTGCCTCCGACCGGTCGCGGTCGGGCGTTGTGATGGGAGTCGCATGGACAGCACGAATGCCGACAACCCCTTTGACGAGCGGGGCCTTTCGTTTGCGGAGGTCGAGGAGCGCATCTCCGCGGGCAAGGTGAACGTCAACACGGAGCTCAAGACCAAGTCGGTGCGCGAGCTCGTCATCGAGAACGTGTGCACCCTGTTCAACCTCATCAACGTCGTCCTTGCGGTGCTCGTCATCATCACGGGCGCGTGGAAGAACCTCACGTTTTTGGGCATCGTGTTCCTCAACACGGCAATCGGGATCATCCAGGCCCTGCGCTCCAAGCACATGGTCGACAAGCTGACGCTGCTCGCCTCGAAAAAGGCGGTCGCCGTCCGCGACGGGTCGCTCGTGGAGCTGGACCTTGACCAGATCGTGCTCGATGACGCGATTCGCCTGGGGCGCGGGGACCAGATCCCGGCGGACGCCGTCGTGCTCGAGGGCGAGTGCCATGTCAACGAGAGCCTGCTGACCGGCGAGAGCAACCCCATCCACAAACGGCCCGGCGATGAGCTCATGAGCGGCAGCTTCATCGACGCGGGCCTCGTGGTCGCGCGCGTGGTCCACGTCGGCGCCGACAACTACGTCGCGCGCATCAACAACGAGGCCAAATACGTCAAGAAGGTCAACTCCGAGATCATGAACGCGCTGAACGCCATCGTGCGGTTCGCGAGCGTGCTCATGGTGCCCTTGGGGCTCGCCCTCTTCATCGCGAGCGCGCGCACGTCGTTTACGGCCTGGTGCGACCTTGCCCCGGACTCCTCCGCCACGGTGGTGTCCTGGATCGCATCCGGGGAGGCGCAGGCGGCACTCTCCTCGGCGACCCTCTCCACCGTCGGCGCCCTGCTGGGCATGATCCCCCAGGGCCTCGTGCTCCTGACGTCGTCCGTGCTCGCAATCGCCACCATCCGCCTGGCGCGTCGCAAGGTGCTGGCGCAGCAGCTCTACTGTATCGAGACGCTTGCGCGCGTCGACGTGCTGTGTCTGGACAAGACGGGGACCATCACCTCGGGTCACATGGAGGTCGAGGGAACCTACGTCGCGCTTCGCGACGGCTCGGTCGCCCGTAGCGGCGCGGATGAAGATCGGGCGGGTGCGATTTCCTATCGCCGCGAGGACGCCGAGGAGCTCGACCGCGCGCTGTCGGGCATCGCCCGCGCGACGTCCGCCGACGCCAACGAGACGTGCACCGCCCTGCTGCACCACTTCGCGGACGCCCCGCACGTCCCCTCCGCCGTCCGCGCGATCGCGTTCTCGTCGGCAAAGAAGTGGAGTGGCGCGGTGCTCGCGTGCGCTGACGGTGAGGCCTCCTACGTGATGGGGGCCGCCCAGTTCGTGCTGGGCCGCGAGGACTTCCAGCTCTTCGAGGCGAGCGTCAACCGCCTGGCGTCGAGCTGCCGTGTGCTCGTGGTCGCCCGCGTCGACGGGTTCACGGATGAGGGCGACATTGTGGGCGACGCGCGTCCGATCGGCTTCGTGACGATCCGCGACGAGATCCGCCCCTCCGCCGCCGAGACCATCGGGTACTTTCGCGAGCAGGGCGTGACGCTCAACGTCATCTCGGGTGACGACCCGCGCACCGTGTCCTCCATCGCCCGCGTGGTGGGCATTCCCGGCGCCGAGGCGTTCGTGGACGCCACGACGCTCGACACCCCCGCCAAGCTCGATGCCGCCGTCGACCGCTATCACGTGTTCGGCCGCGTCACCCCGCAGCAGAAGCGCGAGCTCGTGGTCGCCCTGCAGCGCCGCGGGCACACGGTCGCCATGACGGGCGACGGCGTGAACGACGTCCTCGCGCTCAAGGAGGCGGATTGCTCCGTGGCCATGGCGGCGGGCTCGGACGCCGCGCGCAACGTCGCCGAGATCGTGCTCGTCGAGAACGACTTCGCCGCCATGCCCGCGGTCGTCGCCGAGGGGCGGCGCTCGATCAACAACCTGCAGCGCTCCGCCGCGCTGTTCCTCACCAAGACGCTCTTCTCCATGGGGCTCGCGGCCATATGCATCGTGGCGCCGCCCTATCCCTTCCAGCCCATCACCATGACGCTCATCAACTTCTTCTGCATCGGCTTTCCGAGCTTCGTGCTCGCGCTCGAGCCCAATCGCGCGCGGGTGCGGGGGAGCTTCTTGGCCAACGTGCTCAAAAAGGCGCTGCCCGCCGCCGTCGGCGTGCTCGCCACCTCGCTGCTGTGCATCCTCGCGGCGGGTGCGTTCGGGTTTGGGCAGGAGCTGCTCTCCACCATGTGCCTCATCACCACGTGCGCCGTGGGCCTGTGCCTGATCTGGCGCATCTCGGTGCCGTTCACGCCGCTGCGCCGCGCGCTCTTTATGTTCGTCGCCGCGGGCCTCGCCGTGGGCGTCACCGTGTTTCCTGGGTTCTTCTCCATCGCCCGCCCCACCATATGGGCGAGCCTGCTCACCGTGGTGTTCTCGCTTGCGGGGTGCGCGATCTTCTATCGCCTGGCGGACGCCATGGAACTATCTTCCGCGCGCTCCGGTCGTCTGGCGACGGGCTTTGGTCGCGGCGTGCGCGTGAGCCTCCGCGGTGGGCGGCGCTCCCGGAGCTCGCGCGTCGACTCGACGGGGAGCTCCGCGCGTCGAGCCATCGAGGCCGCGCGCACGCGCATGGAGCGCCGCGCCACCGCGCGCGAGCTGGCGCGTGCGGAGGAGCACGCCCAGGAGGGGGCGCTCGGCGCTGAAGATCGCGCGGCACGGCCCGATGGCGCTCGTCGGGTTGGCGTGGAGCCTGCCGGCAAGCGCGAGGATGTCCGCAAAAAGCGGTATCGTGTTGAGCAGGCACATGGCGGCATCCGCGTGAAGATGCCCAAGACCACCCGGAAGAAGGACCAGTGATCTGCCCCATCTGCAACTCCACCGCACCCGATGAGTCCACGCACTGCCCCTCGTGCGGCGCCGCCCTTACCGGCCCCGACGACGTCTCGCCGGCGCACGACCCCGCATGCGACTCCGTCTCCGAGTTCATCTTCTGCGAGGGCTGCGGCGCCCGCCTGAGTGCCGAGGACCGCACCTGCCCCAAGTGCGGCAGGCCCGCGCCCGGCATTCTCTCCCAGAATTCCGCCGCCCTGGATCTCGCCGCGGGCAAGACGGCGAGCTTCCCGCGCCTGACGTCGGACATGATCGCCGGGGCGGTGCCCGCTCCCGAGGCGGCGAGCGACGCGGGCCCCGTGTTGAGCGCATTTGACGAGGGCGCCACGAGCGTGATCGATTCCGACGAGGTTCGCGCCGCGGTGGATGCGGCCCCTCGTTCGGGTTCCTCCCGCTCGGGCTCCCGGCGCCCCCTTCCCCAGCAGGGCGAGGACGCTTCTGACGGCGCCGACCCCTATGCCAAACCCCGTCGGGGGCACTGGATCGCCCTGGCGGCGTGCGTCGCGCTCGTCGCGGGCGGCGCATGGTTTATCGGCGCCGACCCCCTCGGCGTGATGCCCGGCTTCTACGCGTCGTTCGAGAGCGCGGCGAGCGACATGTTCCCCAGCCGGCAGGTTCCCGAGAACGACGCCGATGCCGAGGATGCGCCCGCGGATGCCGAGGATGACGAGTCCGCCGATTCCGCCCAGGTGAACGACTCGACGCTTTCCGAGGCCGAGGCGTACCAGCGCCTGAGCGCCATCTACGGGCGCATCGTGGAGCTGCAAGACCAGATCGGCCCCGTGGTCGAGACCTACAACGGCCAGTACCTCGTCAAGGACGCGTCGCAGCGGCGCGAGGCGTCGCGGGGCGCATATGATCTGAGGGACTCCATTACGGGCGTGCTCGACGACATCGATGCGCTCGTCCTGTCCGACGACACCGCCTATGCGCAGGACGTCGAGCACATGCGGCAGCTCGCGACGTGGACGTACAACCGCGTGGACGTCCTGTGCCGCTCGTGGGACATCAACCTGGCCCTGGGGGAGGACGAGCGGCCCGCCGACCACCAGGACGAGATCTTGGCCCCCCTGCGCCAGGTCGAGAAAGTCGACGGCAAGGCCGTCGACGTGGTCCAGTACGAGCAGAACGTTTCCGCGTGGAAGCCGGTAGAGAAATAAAGCACCCGGCCCGCACGTCCGGTCGCGTGCTACTATGTTCCCTGTATGCAACGATGACAGGGGAGGACGCCCATGTTCAATAGGAAGACCCGCACGCCCGAGTACCAGCTCGTCGGTGACGAGACCGCCGTGTTCGAGACCTCGAAGGGCGCCATCCGCGTCGCGCTGGACTGCGAAGGCGCTCCCATCCATGTCGCCAATTTCTGCGAGCTCGCGACCATGGGCTTTTACGATGGCCTCAAGTTCCACCGCTACGTTCCCGGTTTCGTCATCCAGGGCGGCTGCCCCAACACGCGCGACATGACGTGCGAGCAGGTCGCCGCCGGGCTGCCCGGCCCGGATGGCCAACCCGGCACCGGTGGCCCCGGCTGGTGCATCAAGGAGGAGTTCTCCACGAACCCCCGCAACAGCCATGTGGACGGCGCGCTCGCCATGGCGCGCTCCATGGACCCCAACTCCGCGGGCTCCCAGTTCTATTTTTGCCTGGGGCCGCAGCACAACCTCGACTCGGGCTATACCGTCTTCGGCTCCACGCTCGAGGGCAAGGACGTCATCTCCGCGCTTCGCGCCGGGGACGAGATCGTGAGCGTCGAGATCGTCCACGAGGCATAGCCGTTCGGGCATCACCCATGTATCGCACGCACAATTAGAGGAGCACACGTGAACACCCAAGTTCTGGATCAGGCGCGCAACGCGTACCGCACCGGTGACTTCGCCGCCGCCGCGCAGTTGTTCGCCGCCGCCAAGGACCCCTCCGAGCTCGCCGGTGAGGCCGACCACCTGCGCGGCAACTCCCTCATGCGCCTGGGCCGCTATTCCGACGCGGTCGAGGCCTACGACGCCGCGCTGCGCGACGACGCCTACGGCAAGCGCGGCGCCCTGCTCACCAACCAGGGCAAGGCGCTCATGTCCTCCGGCGACGTGCGCTCGGCGGTCTCTGCGTTCTCCGCGGCCACGCAGGACGCCAGCTACGCGACCCCCTACAAGGCGTACCTGGGCTTGGGCGACGCGCTCAAGAAGCTCGGCAACCTCACCGAGGCGGGCGTGGCCTACCGCCAGGCTGCCATCGACGGCACTAACCCCGCGCCCGCCGGGGCGCTCGCGAGCCTGGGCGATTGCTTTGTGGGGCTCCAGCGTCCCGAGGACGCCATCGAGTCCTATCGCACCGCCCTCGACTTCGCCGGCCCGCGCGACGACTCGCGCGCCATCAGCGCCGGCCTGGGACAGGCCTACGTCGCCGCCAACCGCTTCACCGACGCGGTGGACGCGTTCAACAACGCCACGGCCGACGGCATCTACCAGCTCACCGGCGACCAGCGCGACGCCTTCGAGCGCGCAAAGGACACGCTGTCCGCCTCCTCGAGCATGGTCGCTTCCACGGACTCCTATACCACCGGCGTCGACCCGCTCGACCCGTTGGGGCAGTCCGGCAACTTCATGCCCGACCCCTCCGACACGGGCTTTTTCACCCTCTCCGAGCAGGAGATGGTGCAGCAGGACCGCGCCGAGACCAAGGTGCGCCGCAAGCATCGCCACACCGGGCTCAAGGTGTTCATCGTCATCCTGATCGTTCTGCTCATCGTCGGCGGTGGCGCGGCGTTCGCTTACACGCGCGGCTTTGGCATCCCCTCGCAGCAGGACGTGCTTTCCAAGCTGTTCCAGGCGGCGACGGACGGCGCCGACACCGACGAGTACCTCGCCTCGGGTCTCGACGAGAGCCAAAAGGCGGTCATCTCCGCGAGCATCCCGCTCGACGCCACGGCGACCATCGAGGGCATGGACGCGGGCATGAGCGAGACCACCGCCACGGTCAACGTCACCCTCAAGCAGGGCGGCGAGATGACGTACGAGGTCGGTTTTGTGCGCGAGGGCCTCGGGTGGGCCGTCTCGAGCATCTCCACCGACTTCGACGTCGAGACCTCTGCGGAGTAGGAAGATGTGCAAGCCGTGCGTTCCTTGCGGCCGCCGTTCGGCGCGCGGGGCTCGCACGGTACACTTTTGAGAACCGGCACGTTGAGTTTGACGTAGGAGCAGACTTGTTTTCTTTGATGGACATGTTCTTCGGCCAATATGACGGCGATCTGGCGATCGACCTCGGCACGGCCAACACGCTTGTCTCGGTTCGCGGCAAGGGCATCGTCATTCGCGAGCCCTCCGTCGTCGCCATTGACAAGAACGACGAGCGCATCTTGGCCGTCGGCATCGAGGCCAAGCGCATGCTCGGCCGCACGCCCGGCAACATCGTCGCCGTCCGACCGCTCAAGGACGGCGTCATCGCCGATTTCGACGTGACCGAGGCCATGCTGCGCTACTTCATCGACAAGGCGAGCGAGAAGCGCTATCCGTGGACGCCGCGCCCCCGCGTGGTCGTCTGCGTTCCCTCCGGCGTGACGTCCGTCGAGAAGCGCGCCGTCTTCGAGGCGACGATCCAGGCGGGCGCCCGCCAGGCCTACCTCATCGAGGAGCCCATGGCGGCCGCGATCGGCGCCGACCTCCCCGTCGAGGAGCCCACGGGCTCCATGGTTATCGATATCGGCGGCGGCACCACCGAGGTCGCCGTCATCGCCATGGGCGGCATTGTCGTGTCGCAGTCCATACGCATCGCCGGTGACGAATTCGACCAGGCGATCCTGCAGCACGTGCGCGACGCGTACAACCTGGCCATCGGCGAGCGCACGGCCGAGGACATCAAGATCAAGGTGGGATCCGCCGTCCCCCTCAAAGATGAGCTTGACGTCGAGGTCAATGGACGCGATGTGATCAGCGGCCTGCCCAAGACGGTCCGCATCGAGAGCGAGGAGATTCGCCGTGCGCTCAACAAGCCGCTCGACGAGATGACCAAGGCCGTCAAGGACGCGCTCGACGCGACGCCGCCCGACCTCGCCTCCGACCTCATGTACTACGGCATCCTGCTCACGGGCGGCGGCGCCATGCTGCGCGGCCTGGATGTTCGCCTGCGCGATGAGACCGGTGTCGCCGTCAACGTGAGTCCGACCGCCCTGGACAACGTGGTGAACGGCTGCGCCCGCGTGCTCGAGGCCAACGCGTTCGACGGCGGGTTCGTCCAGAGCAACGCCTAACTGCGACGAAAGGGCGTCTTGTGGGAAGCAAACCCAAGTACTCCTCAAACCTGCATAACGCGCGACAATCAACGGGTGGACGCCCGTTGATTGTTTTATGCGTCATCTCCCTTCTGCTGCTCACGTTCTACCTGCGCGAGGGCGATACGGGCCCCATCCATGCCTTGCGCGGGGGCGTCATGACCGTCACCTCGCCCGTGCGCATGCTCGGAAGCGCCGTGGCGGCGCCGTTCGGCGCCCTGGGCAACATCGCCCAGAACGCGACCGCGTCCTCCGAGACGCTCTCTGAGCTCAAGAAGCGCAACGAGGAGCTCACCGCCCAGGTCGCCGAGCTCTCCGAGGCGCAGGAGACCGCCGAGCGCCTCGAGAAGCTCGTGGGCCTTAAGTCGACCTACAGCCTCGAGTCCACGGCCGCGCGTATCATCGGCTCGACGGGTGACGCCTGGACCGACTCCGTGATCATCGACAAGGGCTCCGCCTCGGGGTTCGAGGTCGGGATGCCCGTGTGCAGTTCGGGCGGGGTGATCGGGCAGATCATCGAGGTCTCGGCCAACACGTCGACCGTCCGGCTCATCACCGATGACCAGTCGGGAGTCTCGGCCATGATCCAGGGCTCGCGCGCCCAGGGCGTGCTCCAGGGACAGGCCGACGGGACCCTTCGCCTCGAGTACGTCGTGTCCGACGCCGAGGTGGCGACGGGCGATATCGTCATCACCTCCGGCATCGGCGGCACGTTCCCCAAGGGGCTGCCGCTCGGAACCGTTGCGTCGATCGACCGCGCGCCCAACGCGGTGTACTACACCATCGTCGTGCGCGCGGCGTCCTCGGCGGAAAGCAACGAGGAGGTGCTGGTGATCACCTCGGTCTCGGAGGACCAGATAGCGTCCGACGAGGAGGTCGACTCCGCCAACAGTGCGCCTCAGGGCGGCTCGGACACTCAGGGCGATGCGGGCCAGGACGCAGGCGGTCAAGACGGATCGTCCGGCACTGACGAATAGGGGAGGGCATGGGACTCGAACTCAACAACTCGGGGCGGACGCGCTCTGCTTTCATAGCCACGATCGTCGCATGCGCCGTTCTGCAGGTGGCCCTTGCGCCTCAGATCTCGCTGTTCGGCGGTCGCTTCAACTTCATGCTCGTGCTCACGGCATCGCTCGCCATCTCGGGCGATTCGCGCGCGCTCGTCTACATCGGGTTTTTCTCCGGTTTGTTCTACGACCTGACCACCACCTCGCCGGTGGGCTTCATGGCTTTGCTCCTCGCGGTCATGGGGTACGCCGTCGCGCTGATGTCCCGTGGGCTCTCGTCCGGCCTCGGCATGCAGACGGTCCGTGTGGTCGTGCTCGCCGTGATCGCTGTCAACGTGCTCTACGGCCTCGGCCTCTTCTTCATGGGCATCGAGTCCAACGTTCTCATCTCGGTCGGGGTCCACGGCCTCGCCTCGAGCCTTCTCGACCTGATCGCGTGCGTGCCGCTGCTCGTCCTGGGCGGCCAGGGCGGCGCCCACGGGCGCTCGGGGCGCGGGCGCCGCGGCCTGTCCTATGGCGGCACGCGGTATAAGGGCCTGAGGTAGGCCATATGAACGCTCAGCTCATCGTCATCATCGCCGGGTGCATTCTCGCCGCGGCGATCATCGGCGCCCTGCTCTTTTTGAGGGGGTATTCGGGCAAGTTCACGTTCGACACGGCGACCGGCACGCGCCCGCGGGCATCCGAGGGCGAGGGGAGCACCTCGGGCGTCAAGTCCAATGGGCGCTTCAAGCTGCTCACGGCCGGCGTGGGCGCCGTGTTCGCGGCGATCGTCGCCAAGCTGTGGAGCATGCAGATGGTCTCCTCGGACCACTACGACGAGCTCGCCGAGAAGAACCGTACGCGCGTGGTCACCACGCCCGCGCCGCGCGGCAGGATCTTGGACCGCAACGGCGAGCCAATCGTCGACAACCGCTCCTCGCTCGCGATCGTCGCCTACCGCGACTTGGCGGAGAACACCGTCGTGGTCCGTCACCTCGCCAACGTGCTGGGCATGCCCTACATGGCGGTGCTGCGCAACATCCAGGACAACACGGAGGGCGCTCAGAGCCAGCACACCATCGCCTCCGACGTGCGCCGCTCGACGATCGGCTACATCATGGAGCACATCGACCAGTTCCCCGGGGTGAGCATCGCCGCGCGCACGGAGCGCTCCTACCCCAACGGCACGCTCGCCTGCCACCTGGTGGGCTACACGGGCACGGTCACCCAGGAGCAGCTGGACACGCAGGACGAGCTGACTGACGAGGAGCGCGCCGGCAAGATCGTGTACCAGTCGGGCGACCAGGTGGGCCAATCCGGCGTCGAGTATTACTACGAGAACCTGTTGCAGGGTATCCGCGGCGAGCAGACGGTGAGGGTCGACGCCGACGGCAACGTGACCGGCCAGGCGGGCGCGGTGCCCGCGAAGCCCGGCAGTGACATCAAGCTCACCATCGACCTCAAGGTCCAGCGCGCATGCGAGGAGGGGCTCGAGAAGGCGTTCGAGGTCGCCGAGAACACCGGCAACAGCCCTTCGGGCGGGTCGTGCGTCTGCATCGACTGCACCAACGGCGAGGTGCTCGGCATGGCATCCGCGCCTACGTTCGATCCCTCGGTGTTCGTGGGCGGCGTGTCATCCGACGCCTGGAGCCAACTCAACGACGACGAAGGCGGGCATCCGCTGCTCAACCGCGTCATCGGCGGTCAATACATGTCCGCCTCCACCATCAAGCCCTTCACGTCGCTCGCCGGCATGGAGTACGGCGTCTATACGGCGGCCATGTCCTCCACCTGCACCGGATGGTGGACCGGCCTGGGCGAGGCGTGGGGCAAGAAATGCTGGCTCGAGTCGGGCCACGGGGTGCGCAACCTCGAGACGGGCATCCGCGACTCGTGCGACGTGGTCTTTTACGATCTGGGCAAGAACTTCTTCTACGACGAGGACAACCCCGAGGGCCTGCAGGAGATGTATCGGCGCTGGGGCCTGGGATCGAAGACCGGGATCGACCTTCCCTCCGAGGCGGCGGGCCGCGTGCCCGACTCGGCGTGGAAGGAGGAGTACCGCAAGGACTGGAGCGCCGATCAGCGCGCGTGGAACGCCGGCGACATGACCAACATCGCCATCGGGCAGGGCGATATCCTCGTCACGCCCCTTCAGATGGCCGTCGCGTACTGCGGCCTTGCGATGGGCGGGGTCGAGTGGACGCCCCATGTCCTGCTGTCCGCCGTCGCGCGCGACGGCGAGGGGGACGCGTACGCATACGAGCCCAAGAAGCGCCTCACGGCCAAGATCGAGACGGAGGGCGCGATGGATGTCGTGTATCGCGGCGTTCACTCGATGATCTACGAGGAGTCCCCCGTGACGGCCGCGCACTTCACCAACCTTCCCGTCGAGGTCGCCGGCAAATCGGGTACCGGCGAGAAAGACGGCGAGGACCCCTACGGCTGGTTCATCGCGTACGCCCCCTTCGATGACCCCAAATACGTGGTGTGCGCCATGGTCGAGCGCGGCGGCTACGGGTCCACGTGCGCCATGCCCGCGGTGCGCACGGTCCTGGGCGCCCTGTACGACGCACCCGATGACCAGACGTACACGAGCGGCGACAGCACGAGGTAGGTGATTGGCATGGGTCAGGACACGCTCAAGCGCGTGAACAAGCATATGAGATCGGACAAGGGCGGGTTTCGGCAAAAGGTGAGCATCCCGGTGCTCGTGGCGTGGGTGTGCCTGATCGCGTACGGCGCGCTGGTGATATGGACCGCCTCGCTCACCATCGAGGAGGCCTCGTTCTCGCGCCAGCTCGTCGGCATCGGCCTGGGCGCCGTGCTGGCGTTCCTGTGCTGGAGGCGGGATTTCTCCGGCTTGGCGGGCATGACGACCGTGCTGCTGGTGCTTGATCTGATCGTGCTGTTCAGTCCCTATATCCCCGGCTTGTCGTATAACGCCAAGGGCATGACGGGCTGGATCAAGATCCCTCTCATCGGCCTCACCTTTCAGCCGGTCGAGCTCGCCAAGCTCATCACGATCTTCTTCATGGCGTCGCTCGGGGCGCAGTACAACGGGCGGATCGACAGCGTGCGCGAATATGTCAAGCTCTGCGGGATGCTCGCGATCCCCTTTGGGGCCGCCGTCGTCGCGGGCGACCTGGGCAGCGGACTCGTCGTGTTCTTTTCCGGCGCCTGCATCATCATGATGAGCGGTCCCAAGAAGGAATGGGTGCTCTGCACGATCGCCGTGCTGGTGGGCGCCGTCTCGGTGGTGCTGGCCCTCGACTCGGTCCTCGACGGCGTCCTGGGAAAAGACGTGCTGCTCAAGCAGTACCAGATGAACCGTCTCCTCGTCTTCATCGATCCCGAGTCCGACACGTCCGACGCCGGCTACAACGTCTTGCAGTCGCTGATCGCCGTGGGCTCCGGCGGCTTTTTCGGCAAGGGCATCGGCAACGCCTCGCAAAGCGGCGCGGGATTTCTGCCGGAGGCGCACACCGACTTCGTGTTCGCGCTCCTCAGTGAGGAGTTCGGGTTTTTGGGCGCCTTGATCCTTCTCGCGCTGTTCGCTCTCCTGATCTTCTCCACCATCCGCGTGGCGCACCAGTCCGACTCGCTGTTCTTGCAGCTGGCCTGCATCGGCATCGTGGGCATGTGGACGTTTCAGCTGCTCGAGGAGGTGGGCATGTGCATCGGCCTCATGCCCGTCACGGGCATCCCGCTGCCCTTTATCAGCTTCGGCTCATCGTCTATGCTGATGCAGTGCGCGGCGTTCGGCATCGTGCAGTCGATTTGGCGCTCGCACGGCAAGGTCGCGTGACCGATTGCGGTGGGCGCGCCGCCTAACGCGGGCCGTATGCCCGCATCTCGTACACGTTTGCGACCGTCGCCCGTCGGGATGCGGGCGCGGTGAGGAGGGCATGCATGGGCATCTCCCTGGATTCGATTCTCAACACAGTCAAGCTCGGCGCGTCGGTGCGCGGCGAGATGGACGCTGCGATCCGCGTGGGCGTGTACGTGGATGCGACCGCCACCCCGTTTCTCATCGAGACGGTGCGCGACGCCTTCGTCCCGCAGACGACCTCGGCGCTCGTGCGCGTGGAGCGCCTGGGGTCTCTTCCGGCAACCGCCAAGCCCGATACCGACATCGCCATCGTGCTCTCCTGCGGCAGCCCCGTGTTGCAGGCGCGCGTGCAGGAGCTCGTTGTGTGCGGGCCTCCGGTCGTGGTGCTGGCCGAGTCGAGCGTCGAGGTCCCTTTCATCGAGCGGGATAGCCGCATGCTCGGGCTGGTCGCCGCGACGGACAAGGTGCACCTCCTTGCGTCGCTCGCGCGCTGGATCTTGGAGCGCACCGACAAGCAGACCGCCTTCGCCGCCAACTTCCCGTTCATGCGCATCGCCGCCGCCAACCGCATCATCGCCTCGACCTCTCTTGGCAACCTCGCGACGGGGGCGCTGTTCTTCGTGCCCGGTGCGGACTTTCCGGTGATGACCCTCGCGCAGCTCGGGATGATGCTGCGCCTCGCGGCGGTTTTCGGTAAGCCCTTGCGTCCCGAGCGCGCCTATGAGGCGGTCGCGATCCTCGCGGCGGCCTGCGCCATGCGCGCCGGGGCCCGCATGGCCTCTCGCCGGGCGGGGCGTCTCGGTTTCGTTCCCAAGGCCCTCATCGGCGGGGCCGGGACCTATGCCCTTGGACGCGCCCTGGCCTGGTGGTACGCGAGCGATGTCAGCTACGACCGCGCGAATCGATTCATCCGCGCCGCGTGCACCCGGCGGCATGCGTAAAAGGCGCCCGCACGGCTGCGCCCGCGCGCGTTGCGCCTTCGTCCCCGCGGGCCGCGTCGCGCACGGGGCATGCGCCCCCTTTGCACCTCAACGACCGATTGGAGTTCGACGTCCATGAGAGCCGTCTACGAAAATCGCTTCTCGGAGCTCGAGCCGTTGCTCGCGCGCGTGGAGAAGCCAACGCGCTACATCGACCACGAGTGGGGCGCGCTCTATAAGCCCGAGGCGGAGCACCGATGCGTGCTCATCTACCCCGATGCGTACGAGGTCGGCCTTCCCAATCAGGGCATCGCCATCCTCTACCGCAATCTCAACGAGACGCCGGGGCTGTCCTGCGAGCGCGGGTACATCCCCTGGATCGACATGGCGGACGCCATGCGCGAGGCCGGCGTGCCGCTGCTGTCGCTCGAGGGCGCGGCGCCCATCGCCTCGTTCGATGTGGTGGGCTTTCACGTCCCGCACGAGATGGCGTGCACCAACTACCTCGAGGGCCTGGACCTCGCGGGCATCCCGCTGCACGCGTCCGATCGAGGCGAGGACGACCCCATCGTGATCTGCGGCGGCCCATCCGTCTACAACCCCGAGCCCATCGCGCCGTTCTTCGACGTCATGCTCATCGGCGAGGGCGAGGAGCAGCTCGTCGAGTTCTGCCAGCGCCATCGCGAGCTGCGCGACGCGGGCATCCCCCGCGCCGAGATGCTGCGCGAGCTTTCCAAGGTGGGCGGCGCCTACGTGCCCTCGCTCTACGAGGTTCGCCACGATGAGCCCTGTTCCAAGCACGGGTACACGGTCCCGCGCGACGGCGAGGATGTCCCGCCGGTCGTGTACAAGCGCGTGGTCAAGGACTTCGGTGCCACCAACCCGGTCCCGCAGAGCATCGTGCCCTACGCCCAGATCGTCCAGGACCGCCTGTGCGTCGAGGTGCTGCGCGGCTGCGCGCGCGGCTGCCGCTTCTGCCAGGCCGGCATGACGTACCGGCCGGTGCGCGAGCGCTCCGCCGACCAGGTGGTCTCCGCCGTCACGAGCGGCCTTGCCTCCATGGGGTATGACGAGGTCTCCTTGAACTCCCTTTCCTCCACCGACCACTCCAAGTGCGCCGAGATCCTCAATCGGCTCAACAGGCGCCTGGGCGACACCGGCATTGCCATCAACGTCCCATCGCAGCGCCTCGACTCCTTCGGGGTCGACATGGCCGCCGCCGTGGCGGGGGAGAAGAAGGGCGGGCTCACCTTCGCCCCCGAGGCCGGCAGCCAGCGCCTGCGCGACGTGATCAACAAGAACGTGACCGAGGAGGACCTCGAGCGCGCCATCCGCGCGGCGTTCGAGCAGGGCTGGCGCCGCGTCAAGCTCTACTTCATGATGGGTCTGCCGGGCGAGACGGACGAGGACATCGTCGCCATCGCGAACCTCGCCGACCACACTCTCGAGGTCGCGCGCGAGGTCGTGCCCAAGGAGCAGCGCGGAGGTATCTCCGTCTCCGTCTCGGTCTCGGTGTTCATCCCCAAGGCCCAGACGCCGTTCCAGTGGTGCGGCCAGACTCCCAAGGACGAGGTGAAGCGCCGCCAGCAGCTCCTGCTGCACAGCGTGCGCAACCGCGCGGTGCGCGTGCACTACCACGACGCCGAGACCTCGCTCATCGAGGCGGTCATGAGCAGGGGAGGGCGCGACATCGCGCCGCTCATCGAGGCCGCGTGGCGTCGTGGCCAGCGCTTCGACGCCTGGACCGAGCAGTTCAGCCTCGACCGCTGGGAGGAGGCCGCGCGGGAATGCGGGCTCGACCTGCGCGAGATCGCGCAGACCCCCTACGAGCTCGACTGGCGTCTTCCCTGGGAGCACGTGAGCCCCGGGGTGTCGCGCGGATTCCTGCTGCGCGAGTACCGCCGCTCGCTTGAGGGCGTGACGACGCCCGACTGCACCCGCACGTCCTGCACGGGCTGCGGTATCTGCCCGACCCTGCACGCCGAGAACGTCCTGGTAGGTGAGCGCTCATGACGAATGTGACCGAACCCACGCTCTTTCGCCTGCGCGTGGCCTATCCCAAGCTGGGACGTCTCAAGTACCTCGGACACTTGGAGCTGATCCACACCGTGGAGCAGATCGTGCGCCGCGCCAAGCTGCCCTATGCGGTCACGCAGGGCTTCTCGCCGCACATGCGCATCGCCTACACCTCCGCGCTGCCGGTGGGCACCTCCTCCACCGCCGAGTACTTCGACGTGTATTTGACTGAGCTCGTTCCCGCCGAGCAGGCCCTTTGCCAGCTGCAGGCGGCGGCGCCCGTCGACATGCGGCCCCTGGCCGCCGGCTATGTCGAGCTTCGCCGCCCGGCGCTCACCGCCGAGATTGACGAGGTGCACTATCTGCTCGAGCTGATCGTCGCACCGGGCGCCTCCGTCGCGGAAGGAGAGCTCGCGCAGGTCCTCTCCGGCTGGCTCGAGCACGGTGCCGTCATACCGTATCGTCGCGGCAAGAAGAGCAAATCGCTCGACATCGCCCATGTTCTCAAGGGGGCCCGTCATGCCGTCGCACCCGACGGGAACATCTGGCTTGAGCTCGCCACACGCTGCGACAACGACGGGTCCCTGCGACCGGAGATCCTCATCGCCGCCCTCGACCAGGCCCTGCGCGGTCTCGACCCGGGCGTTGGCGAGGAGATCGTCTCGACGGGGATCCAGCGGCTCACGGTGTTCTCGAGCTATCTCGTGGAGCGTTGCTCCCAGCGGATCGCATGTGACGGCGGCGGCGTCTCGTACCCCCTGGGGCGCGAGCTCTGCGCCCCCTCGGGCAGCCTTGCCGCGCGCGTGCGCGTGGACGCTTTGTCGAACCTGTGAATATGCTGGGAAAACGTTGAAGTAATCCGTTGACGCACCATAATCGTCCTGATACCATATCCGACTGTTGCACAACTGATGCATGAAGGGCAAGAACATGTACGCAATCGTTTCCACGGGCGGCAAGCAGTATAAAGTCGCCACCGATGACGTCATCACCGTCGAGAAGATCGAGGGCGAGGCCGGTTCCAAGGTCGAGCTCGAGGTCATCTTCCTCAACGATGGCAAGAAGATCGTCACGGATCCTGCCAAGCTCGCCAAGGCTAAGGTCACTGCTGAGATCCTGGAGCAGTTCAAGGGCGAGAAGCAGCTCGTCTACAAGTTCCACAAGCGCAAGCGCTATCATCGTCTCAAGGGCCACCGTCAGCAGCTCACCAAGCTGAAGATCACCAAGGTCCAGGCCACGTCCCGTGCCGCCAAGAAGACCACCAAGGTCGAGGAGCCCGAGGCTCCCGTCGCCGAGTAGACGCACCATTTGTAAGTAGTTAGAGAGCAGGTACCTGACATGGCACACAAAAAAGGTCTCGGTTCCTCCCGCAATGGTCGCGACTCCCGCGGCCAGCGTCTGGGCACCAAGCGTTTTGACGGTCAGACCGTGAAGGCCGGCGAGGTTCTCGTCCGCCAGAACGGCACCCACATCCACCCCGGCGAGAACGTCGGCCGTGGCAAGGACGACACCCTCTTCGCACTCGTCGAGGGCAAGGTCAAGTTCACCAAGGGTCTCAAGCACCGCGTGAACGTGTACCCCGCAGTCGAGGCGTAAATCACCCTTTTTGCATTCGCATCATTCGAGACCCTCTGGGCATGCGCTCGGAGGGTCTCTCTGTGTGTAAATTGGGGACGGACCCCAAATTGCACATGGGCCTTTGGTAAGGTAGATGCCGAATTACGCTCCGCATCCATGTGCAATTTGGGGTCCGTCCCCAATTTACACATGCGCTCGCGCACCGATCTGATTCTACGTTTGAGGAGGGGCATCGTGTCCCAGTTCACCGATATCTGCCGCATCAACGTCAAGGGCGGCGACGGCGGCGCCGGCTGCATGTCGTTTCGACGCGAGGCCTTCGTCCCCAAGGGCGGGCCGGACGGCGGTGACGGCGGTCACGGCGGCGACGTCGTGATCCAGGCGGATGCGCAGCTCTCGTCGCTCATCGACTACCGATTCAAGCATCACTTCCGCGCCGAGGCGGGCACGCACGGCAAGGGCGCCAAGAAAGACGGCGCCGATGGCAGGGACCTCGTGCTCAAGGTCCCCATGGGCACGGTGATCCGCGAGCTCGACAGTTCCACCATGGAGCCGCGCTACGAGATCGCCGACCTCACGCACGACGGCGAGCGCGTCGTGGTGGCGCCCGGTGGAACGGGCGGCCTGGGCAATCCCCATTTCGTGACCTCGACGCGCCGCGCCCCCGCCTTTGCCCAAAAGGGCGAGCCGGCCATCGAGCATTGGATCGAGCTCGAGATGAAGCTCATGGCTGACGCGGCCCTCGTCGGGTTCCCCAGCGTCGGCAAGTCCTCCCTCATCGCGCGCATGAGCGCCGCCCGCCCCAAGATCGCCGATTACCCGTTCACCACGCTCGTCCCCAATCTCGGCATGGTCCGAGCGGGGGAGTACTCCTATGTGGTCGCCGATGTCCCCGGCCTCATCGAGGGCGCCGCGGAGGGCAAGGGCCTGGGCCATCAGTTCCTGCGCCATGTGGAGCGCACGGCGCTCATCTTGCACGTGGTGGACATCACGGGCAGCTACGAAGGGCGCGATCCGCTCGAGGACTACCGCATCATCAACGACGAGCTGCGCCGCTACGCCTCCGAGCTCGCCGATCGCCCGCAGATCGTCGTGGCGAACAAATGCGACGCGTCCGGCGTCTCCGATCGCGTCCAGGCCCTCAAGATGGCCGCCCTCGCCGACGGTCACGAGTTCTTCGCGGTCTCCGCGCTGACCGGCGCGGGCCTGCAGACCCTCATGCTCGCCTGCGGTGAGCGCGTGAGCGAGCTTCGCCGCGCGATCGCCGAGGAACAGGCCGCCGCCCCCGCATTTGACGAGGAGAAGTGGGAGCGCGCCCGCAAGGCCCGTGACAAGCGCTTCGACGTGGTCATGGAGGAACCCGGCGCCTGGCGCGTCCACGGCACGAACGTGGAGCGCATGGTGGTGCAGACCGATTGGGAGAACGAGGAGGCCATCATCTACCTCCAGCACCGCATGGCGCGCATGGGCGTCGACGACGCGCTCGTGAAGGCCGGTTGTCGAAACGGCGACGAGGTGCGCATCCTCGGGTACGCCTTCGACTTCGAGGGGATCGAGGAGGACGTCGAAGACGAGCTGGACCTTGACGAGCTCGAGGGCGTCTTCGAAGCCGTCGAGCTCGACGCCGGCGATTGTGCTGTCGATGAAGGGCCGCGCGACGAGCCAGGGTGCGCGGACTGCGCGCAGGGGGAGTAGGCGATGCCGAGCGCTTCGCGTCGCCTGCTGCCCGCGCTGGGATCCGATCCCGCGAGGACGTATCGCCTGGGCATCATGGGCGGCACGTTCGACCCCATCCACTACGGGCATCTCGTCACCGCCGAGCAGGCGCGCGAGGCGCTCGACCTCGACCTGGTGCTCTTCATGCCCGCCGGATCGCCCGCGTTCAAGCAGGACCAACGGGTGAGCGACCCCGAGGACCGCTATGCCATGACGGTGTTGGCGACCGCCGCGAACGCCGCGTTCTACGCGAGCAGGTTCGAGATCGATCGCCCCGGCATCACGTACACGGTCGACACGCTCGGCGACCTTCGGTCCCATTACCCGGACAACGTCGAGCTCTACTTCATCACCGGGGCGGACGCCATCATGGATATCCTCGCCTGGCACGACGCCGAGCGCCTGGCGTCTCTCGCCACGCTCATCGCGGCCACGCGCCCCGGATATGACATCGATACGGCGAAGGCCCGCATCGCCGCCTCCGGAATCGATTTCGACGTGCGCTACATCGAGATTCCCGCGCTCGCCATCAGCTCGTCGAGCATTCGCGATCTGGTCGCCGCCGGCAAGAGCCCTCGGTACCTCACGAGCGAGTCGGTGATGGGATATATCCACAAGAACGGCCTGTATCTTCGAGAGGGTGAATGAGCATGGCGTTGTCCGATGAGCAGATCGCTGTCCTGCAGGATGTGCAGGAGATGCTCCAGGTTCGCATGAGGGAGCTGCCGAGGCGCTATCAGCACTCGCTCGGCGTCGCGCGCACGGCGGTCGAGTTGGCCCGTGCATACGGGGTCGATGAGTATCACGCCGCGCTTGCGGGCCTGGTGCACGATTGGGACAAGGTGCTCGACGACCATGAGCTGCTCGCCCGCGCCGCCCAATACGGGGTGCGCGTGAGCGGCTCGCCCACGCTCGCCGCCGGTTTGCTGCACGGTCCCGTGGCGGCCCATGAGCTCCCCCATATCTTCGAGGGCATCTCCGCCGAGGTGTGCCAAGCGGTCGCCCGCCATACCGTGGGAGCATGCGATATGACGCCGCTCGATATGGTCGTGTTCACCGCGGACGCCATCGAGCCCGGTCGCCGGGGCGATTACGCCGAGCGCCTTCGGGCCATGGTGGGGCGGGAGCCCTTGGAGGAGCTGTTCTTCCAAACCTTCGCCCAGGGCCTCGTCTACGTGATCTCGGGCGGGCGTTACCTGTACCCCACGGCGATTGACATCTATAATGCGTACGCGGCGCGCCGAGCGCGCCCCTGATCTTGAGAAAGGTTTTCCATGTCCGATATGACTGACGCCCAGCTGCTCGATTACGCCGCGGGGCTTTCCGCCGCTCCCTCATCCGACGAGCATGACGAGGGCTCCGCCTCCGTGGACCGCGCGGCGGCGTCGCTTTCCTCCACCGGTGTCCCGGCGCTCGAGGTCGCCCGCGCCGCGGCGGACGCCGCCGAGTTCAAGGGTGCCGAGGACGTCTGCATCGTCGACCTGACCGAGCTCTCCGACGTCTGCGATTACTTCGTGATCGCCACGGGCAGCAACACGCGCATGGTCGACGCCATCGTCGATGAGGTCGAGGAGAAGGTCGCCAAGACGTGCGGCGAGCACCCGTTCTCCATCGAGGGGCGCGAGGAGCGCTCGTGGATTCTCATGGATTACGGTTCGGTCGTCGTGCACTCCTTCACGCCCGAGGCGCGCGAGTACTACCGCCTCGAGAAGCTCTGGGGCGACGCCCCCCGCGTGTAACGGGTGTTTTTTCACATGCGGCGGGCGAGCGCGGCGTAATGCTTGTAGAGCGCCGCGAACTGCCCCCGGTACGAGGGGTCCCACGGTTTGTCCTTGCTGCAAAAGTCCAGGATCGCCGTATGTTCATGGACGGGCGCCGTCCCGCGTGTAACTCTTTAGTCGCTTGGCTTGGATTGGGTGAGGAACTTTACCGGGTCCACGAGGTCGCCGGCAAAGCGCGTCGCGCGCCCGAAGCTCACCGCGTCGCGGCCGAACTTCTCTCGCACCGCGTCCATCGTGACCGCCAGGGTGCGCCGGTCGCTCGCGACGGCCCCGCGCTCATCGACCTCGCAGAACAGGTCGGTTTGGATGCCGGCCGCATCGCTTCCAAAATCGCTGACGCCAACGCCCGCCAGGCGCACGCGCATGCCCGGGTGCCAGATGTCCCGCATGAGCTCGCAGGCCACGGAGCCGAACACGTTCTCGTCGTCGGTGGGGTGGGCCAACCGACGCTGCGTGCTGCGACCCTCCCCAAAGGAGAACTTGAGCTTGAGCGTCACGGTGCGCCCCGCCAGGCCGCGCCGCCTCAGCCGCGCGCCGACCGACTCGGAGAGCAGCTCGATCGCGGCGAGCACATCCTCCAAATCGGTCAAATCGCGCGTGAACGTCCGCTCGTTGCTCACGGATTTGACCTCGTCGGGTGCGTCGATGGGCGACACGGCGCTCTTCTCGAGGCCCGCGGCGCGCTCGCGCATGCGGGCGGCGTTGACGCCGAAGATGGGCGTGAGCACATCGTCGCGGGCGGCGGAGAGCTGTCCGAGCGTGCGGATGCCCACGCGGTGCAAGGCCGCGTCGGCTGAGGAGCCGATGCCGCTCATGGCGCGGACCGGCAGCGGGGCCAGGAAGGCCCGTTCCGTTCCCGGCAGCACGGCGGTAAGCCCGCGCGGCTTCTCGCGCTCGCTCGCGATCTTGGCGACGGTCTTGTTGCAGCCGAGGCCGATGGAGCACGTCACGCCGATCTTGGAGACCCGCCGAGAGATTCGCTGCGCGATGGCGAGGGGGCTCTCCGCATTGAAGCGCCCGGGCGTGATGTCGAAGAACGCCTCGTCGATCGAGACCTGCTCGACGAACGGCGTCTCATCCGCGAGGATCGCCATCACCTGCGAGCTCACCGCTCGGTACCGGTCGAAGTGGCCCGGCGTCCAGATCGCCTGCGGGCAGAGGCGCTTGGCTTGGGCGGAGGACATCGCAGAGCGGACGCCGAACGCGCGCGCCTCGTACGAGGCCGTCGAGACCACGCCCCGCTTGTCGGGCGATCCGCCCACGATGACGGGCTTGCCGCGCCACGCGGGATGGTCCAGCTGCTCGACGCTGGCAAAAAAGGCATCCAGGTCCAAAAGCCCTATCGAGGGACCACGCCAGGCCCCGAAGAGGCCCTCATCAAAACCGTATGTATGTTCGCATGTGTCCATGCGGTAAGTATATCGATTTTTACCCGTGTACGCTGCATGAACCTACTTGCATTCGCGCGAATCTCAGATAAGATATGGATTTGCTTGCGACTTATCCAAATGAAGCCGGTCTCAAATGCTTCCCGTCGAGTCCTTGCACACGGTATTTGTCCTGGTTGGGAATGCAGCATAAGGCTGCGAAAAGAAGGAGTTTGCATGGCTGTCAAGATCCGCCTCGCTCGTCATGGTTCCAAGAAGCGCCCGTACTACCGCGTCGTCGTTGCCGACTCTCGCACGCGTCGCGATGGTCGCCCCATCGAGGAGGTCGGTCGTTACAACCCGATGACCACCCCCAAGACCATCTCCCTCGACCTCGAGAAGATCGCCGACTGGCAGTCCAAGGGCGCCCAGCTCACCGACGCCGTCGCCGCTCTGGTGAAGGCCGCCAATGAGGGCGAGAAGGCCGCCGCCGCGCCCAAGAAGTCCAAGAAGCAGCTTGCCAAGGAGGCCGAGGAGGCCGCCCGCAAGGCCGAGGAAGAGGCCGCTGCCGCTGCCGAGGCCACCGAGGAGTAACGGTGTCCGAGGAGCTGATCTCTGAGACAATGGACGACGAGTCGCTTGAGCTCGACGAGAGCGAGGAGCTGGTCTCCGATCGCATCGCCGACCTCGTCGAGTACCTGATCGTCAACATCGTCGACGATCCCGACGGTGTGAGCCTCGAGGTCATCGACGGCGCGAGCTCGTCCACCATCGAGGTGACGGTCGCCGAGGGCGACGTCGCCAAGGTGATCGGTCGTCACGGCCGCACCATCAAGGCCATCCGCACGCTCGCGCGCGCCCTTGCCGCCCGCCTCGACACTTCCGTCGAGGTCGAGGTCATGGGGTAGGCACGTGCCGGCCGCTTATAAGAACATCGCCCGTGTGGTCCGTCCACATGGCACGAAGGGGGAGGTCCTCGTGGCGCCGCTGCGGGGCCTTCCTCTTTTGCTGTCCCGTGGCATGAAGGTGCATCTGACGCCCCCGGCCCTCAAGCGTGAGCGCGTCTCCACCGTGGAGGCCGTCTCGCCCGTGCCCGAGGGCGCACGCGTCCGCTTTTCCTGCTCGCGCAACCTGGATGAGGCGGAGTCCCTTGCCAGGTGCTACGTGCTGGCCAATTGCGATGATTTCAAGCTTGGAGCCCTCGACGCCGCGTTCGACGAGCTCATCGGCCGCAGCGTCGTCGATGAGCGCCACGGCGAGATCGGCGTCATCGGCGAGGTTATGGAGACCCCGGCAAACGACGTGTGGGTCGTCGACGGCGGCGCCTATGGCGAGGTCCTGATTCCCGTCATCGCCGATGTCGTCGAGGCCATTCCGTCTGAGGGGCCGATCTCCGTCCGTCTGATGGACGGCTTGCTCAACCTGTAGGCAATCGAGGGGAGTCCTCATGCTCATCGAGACCCTCTCGGTCTTTCCCGAGCTTTTCGAGCCCTATATGTCCACGTCGATCATGGGGCGCGCCAGACGGCGCGGCCTGTTTGACTTTATGGCCCACGACCTGCGCGACTGGACCCATGATCGCCATCGCACGGTCGATGACGCCCCGTTTGGGGGCGGCGCCGGCATGCTCATGAAGGTCGAGCCCCTGCATGAGGCCATTTCCGATATCGCCTCGCGCGGCGAGGCACGGCCGCGCGTTGTGTTCTTCACGCCCTGCGGCGAGACGTTCACGCAGGGCGTCGCGCAGCGCCTCTCCCGCGCGGAGCGCATCTTGTTCGTGTGCGGGCGCTACGAGGGCATGGACGAGCGCGCGTACGGCATGGCCGACGAGCGCCTCTCCATCGGCGACTACGTCCTCACCGGCGGCGAGCTGCCCGCCATGGTGGTGAGCGACGCGATTGTCCGGCTGCTCCCCGGTGCGCTGGGAAACGACATGGGCAGCGTGGACGAGTCGTTCTCCACCGCCGAGGACGGCGGGCTGCTCGAATACGAGCAGTACACGCGTCCCGCTCAGTTCAATGGGCGCTCCGTTCCCGACGTTCTTCTTTCCGGCGACCATGCCAAGGTCGACGCCTGGCGTCGCGCCAACGCCATCGAGCGCACGTGCCGCTGGCGTCCGGACCTCATCGCCGATGCGCGCTTGAGCGATGAGGAGCGCGCGCGAGCGGAGGCGCTCATCGCGCGCTTCCATGATGCCGATGGGGGTGGTCGCGCATGACGCGGGTACGTGAATCGTTTTCGTCGCTCGCCGAATGGGTGGGTGTCTTCCTGATCGCGTTTGCGGTCTTCGCGCTCGTGCGGGTGTTCATCGTGGCGCCGTTCACGGTCCCGACGGGCTCGATGGAGCCCACCATCCAGGTGGGTGACAACGTGCTCGCGCAAAAGGTCAGCGTCCGCATGGGGAGCGGCGTGTCAACGGGGGATATCGTTGTGTTCTGCAACCCGGTTGCCGACACCGAGCACGACATTCTTGTCAAGCGCGTCATCGCGCAAGGCGGCCAGACGGTCGATATGGTCGACGGCGTCGTGTACGTGGACGGCGTCGCGCTCGATGAGACGTATGTCCAGGGGTCGAGCTACCCCTTGTCGATGCAGGCGCCCGGCGTCGAGGTCGGCTTTCCCTATACCGTGCCCGAGGGGTGCATCTGGGTGATGGGCGACAATCGCGAGAACTCGGCCGATTCGCGGTATTTCGGCGCCGTTCCGCAAGAGAACCTCATCGGCGTCGCGTTCCTGCGGTACTGGCCGCTCGACCGCATCGGCCTGCTGTGATCGCCTGAGGCGCCACGGGGCCCGTTCGCCCGCGCCCGGAGCCGTGGCCACCGGCCCCGTCGTCGACAATCCTTGGTACAATTTCGAATGTATGAGCCGTTACGGAGAAGGGGAGCAACGCCAAGATGAACCCGAATGCGTTGACGTTCCAAGACATGATCCTCAAGTTGGAGGCCTACTGGGCCGGCCACGGGTGCACCGTGATGCAGCCCTACGACTCCGAGGTGGGTGCCGGCACGTTCCACACCGCCACGCTGCTGCGCAGCCTGGGCAAGAAGCCGTGGCGCGCCTGCTACCCGCAGCCCTGCCGTCGCCCGGCCGACGGTCGCTACGGCGAGAACCCCAACCGCATGCAGCACTATTACCAGTTCCAGGTGCTCATCAAGCCCAGCCCCGAGAACTCGCAGGAGCTCTACCTCGACTCGCTCACGGCCATCGGCCTGGACCCGGCGGAGCATGACGTGCGTTTTGTCGAGGACGACTGGGAGAGCCCCACGCTGGGCGCCTGGGGCCTTGGCTGGGAGGTCTGGCTCGACGGTATGGAGGTCACGCAGTTCACGTACTTCCAACAGGTCGGCGGTATCGAGTGCGATCCGGTGCCCGTTGAGATCACGTACGGCCTGGAGCGCATCGCCATGTACGCCCAGGGCGTCACGAGCGTGTACGACCTTGTGTGGTCCTACCTGCCCGACGGCACACCCATGACCTACGGCGAGGTGTTCCTCGAGAACGAGCGCGAGTTCTCCGCGTACAACTTCGAGGTCGCCAACGTCGAGATGATGCGCCAGAAGTTCGACGACTTCGAGGCCGAGTGCCATGCGTGCCTTGAGGCCAAGCTGCCGTTGCCGGCGTACGACTGCGTGATGAAGTGCTCGCACAGCTTCAACGTGCTCGATGCCCGCGGCGCCCTGTCCGCCACGGAGCGCGCGGCCTACATCCTGCGCGTCCGCACGCTCGCCAAGGCGTGCTGCGAGTCCTATTTGGCTGAGGTTGCCCAGAAGGGGGAGGTGGCGTAAATGGCGTCCACGCGTGATTTCCTGTTCGAGATCGGCGTCGAGGAGATGCCCTCCGCGCCGCTCAATAACGCCGTCAAGCAGCTCAAGGTGCTCGTCGCCAAGGGCCTGGACGAGGCTGGTCTGTCCCACGGGGACGTCCGCATCGTCTCCTCGCCGCGCCGCCTCGCCGCGCTCGTGAGCGATGTCGCCGAGGCCACCGAGGAGATCCACTCCGTCCTGCGCGGGCCTTCCGCCAAGATCGCCTTCGATGCGGACGGCAACCCAACCAAGGCCGCCGAGGGCTTCGCCCGCAAGAACGGCTTGACCGCCGCCGAGCTCATCCGTCGCGAGGATACCGACGGCACGGAGTACGTGTTCGCCGAGCAGAACATCCCCTCCGAGCCCGCGGCGCCCATGCTCGCCCGCATGGCCGAGGCCGTCATCGCCCAGATCGAGTGGCCCAACTACCGTAGCCAGCGCTGGGGTGCGGAGCACGCGACGTTCGTCCGCCCCGTTCGCTGGATCTGCTGCCTGTTCGGCGACGATGTCGTCGAGGTGCGTTATGCGGACGTGGTGAGCGGTCGCACGACGCGCGGCCATCGCGTGCTGTCCCCAGGCGAGCACGAGGTCGCCTGCCCGGCCGTGTATGAGCAGGTGCTCGAGTCCGCGCACGTTCTTTCCGCCGAGCGCCGCGAGGGCGTCATCCGCGAGGGCATCGCGCAGGTCGAGGCCGAGCTCGGCGTGCATGTCGACACGCCCGCCAAGGTGTTCGACGAGGTCGTGAACCTCTGCGAGTGGCCGACCGTCCTCGTGGGTCATTTCGACGAGGAGTTCCTCGCCGTCCCCTCCGAGATCATCTGCGAGTCCATGCTCTCCAACCAGCGCTATTTCCCCACGTACGACGCGCAGGGCAACCTCACGCGCGCCTTCGTGGTCGTCTCCAACGCCGACCCTGCGGTCAGCGAGACGGTCATCGACGGCAACGAGCGCGTGGTTCGCGCCCGCCTGTACGACGCCAAGTTCTTCTATGACGAGGATCTCAAGATCGACCTTGAGGAGTTCCGCTCGCGCCTGGCCAAGGTCGGCTTCCAAAAGAAACTCGGCACGATGCTGCAGAAGTCCGAGCGCATGGAGGACCTCGCACTCGCCATCGCCCGCGAGGCGCGCATCGGCGCCGATGCGGCCAGCGACGCCCAGCGCGCCGCGCACCTGGCGAAAGCGGACCTCGTGTCCTCGGCCGTCGTCGAGTTCACGAGCCAGCAGGGCGTGATGGGCGGCTACTACGCCGCGGCCGCCGGAGAGGCACCCGAGGTCGCCGCCGCCATCCGCGATCACTATCGCCCGCGCTTCGCCGGTGACGCCCTGCCCGAGGGAACGGCCGGCTGCATCGTGGCCGTTGCCGACAAGCTCGACACCATCGCCGGCATGTTCGCCATCGGCGAGCCTCCGACCGGTTCCAAAGACCCCTTCGCGCTGCGCCGTTCGGCCATCGGCGTGCTGAACATCCTGCGCGATCGCCTGGGCTGCGGCTATGAGGCGCTCGTCGACGCCGCGCTCGACGCTTACGCCGAGCAGGGTCTTGAGTTTGACAAGGCCGAGGTTGCCGCTTCCGCGTGCGCTTTCATCAAGGGCCGCATGGAGCAGATGGCCCGCGATGAGAAGATCGCGCCCGACACGGTCGCCGCCGTGTCCGCTGGCTCCGTGACGACGCCGGCGCACTACTTCGAGCTCGCCCATGCGCTGGAGCATGCGCGCTCCAATGACCGCGCGGCCTTCGAGAACCTCGCGACCGCCTATGCCCGCGCCGCCCACCTGGCCGACGCCTCCGTCGGATGCGAGGTGGACGAGGCACTCCTGGGCGATGCCGAGCGAGTGCTGCTCGAGGCGATCGACGCCGCCGAGGCGTCCGTCACGTCCGCCCTTTCCGCGCAGGATTTCCCGGGCGTCATCTCCGCCCTCGCCGCCCTGCGCGAGCCCATCGATGCGTTCTTCGACGAGGTCATGGTCATGGATGAGGACGAGCGCCTGCGCGCCAACCGCCTGGCTCTGCTCAACCGCTTCGCCGCGGTCTTTTCCGGCATCGCCGACCTCGGAGCGATGGCCCGCAAGTAATGCGTCATTTGATGTGTCGTTTGGGGTCAGACCCCAAACGACACATCTGCAAAGCAGTGTGTAGCTTTCGCCCCGGACCTGCAATCGACAGGTCTGGGGCGTTGTGCGATTTGGGGTCAGACCCCAAATCGCACATCCCTCGACGAGCTGGGGGCGATCGCCCCGCCCACAAGCGCTCGCAGATGGCACGTCCACTGCGCTCTGGTCTCCATCAACCCCCATCTGCCAGGGCGGGCAGGTCGCCAACTTATGGCAGCCGCTGCACGACACTGGCATCCACATCGACTTCTCCCACAACACCTTCCCTTGGGACAACGAGGTCATGTATGTGTCATTTGGGGTCTGACCCCAAATGATTTGGGGTCTGACCCCAAATGACACATCGGGGGCTCGCGTCTCAACCTGAATTCGTTTGGGTATGAATGGCGTATCAAGAGGATGGGGAGGGGATTGCGATGCCGCGAAAACCGAGGAGGCTTCTGGATACTGGTTATTATCATATTGTCTTAAAAGGATCTGGAAATCAGATCCTTTTTGAATCTGAGGGGGACTACCGTAAGTTCCTCTCGTATCTTTACGAATTTGCTGCCCGCCATAAGCTCCAGCTTATCGCGTGGTGCCTCATGAGCAATCACGTTCATCTAGTGGTGCTCGACACTGCCCAGGCGCTCTCGTCATGCATTCACGATCTCGCAACGGCCTATGCCGTGCACTTCAATAGGTGCAACGGGCATTCGGGCCCCGTGTTTGATGGCAGGTTCCATAGCGTGCTCATCGAGTCCGATGAGCAGTTCTTGTCCGCCTTCCGCTATGTGCACGACAATCCGCAAAGGGCATCGATCTGCTCGGCGTCGGATTACCCCTGGAGCAGCTATGGCGAGTACCTGCATCCCGAGTCGTCTCTAGTCAAGACCGATGTCCTCTTTGACCTCATAGGAGGAAAAGAGCGGTACGAGGCCTTCTTGTCGGATGATTCGTACGGAACCTATGTGTTTAGGGGGACGTCTCGTCTGAAAGACGAGGATGCGATCATTGTCGCCAAGCAGCTCTTGGGTTCAGACGAGTTGTCCAAGCTTCGGTCTTTGCCGACGGAACATCGAGCCCATGGTTTGCAGCTGCTCAGGGACGCAGGCTTAACGCTCAAGCAAGTTGAAAGAGTGACTGGTATTGGGCGCGGCATCATCTCCCGATACACTCATGCCTGATGTGTAATTTGGGGTCTGACCCCAAATTACACATCGTCCTTGCCGTGCACGCCCGCTACAATGGAACGGAATGTGCCGGACCTCTCGAACCGGCCGTGGTTTTAGACCAGTGCGATGGGGGAGCCCCATCGTTTTTGTATGAAACGCAACCGAAAGGAACTACAAAACTTATGGCGACTAGCAACAAGAAGGCCTCCGCCGCGCTCAAGGTCATCCCCCTGGGCGGCCTTGACGGCATCGGCAAGAACATGACCGCTTTCGAGTGCGGCGATGACATGGTCCTCATCGACGCCGGCCTCATGTTCCCCGACGACAACCAGCCCGGCATCGACCTGGTGCTGCCCGACTACACCTATGTGCTGGAAAACGAGCACAAGCTGCGCGGCATCATCATCACGCACGGCCACGAGGACCACACGGGCGCCCTGCCGTATCTGCTCCAGGACCTCAACAACAAGGTGCCGATCTTCTCGAGCAAACTCACCTTGGGCTTCATCGAGGGCAAGCTTTCGGAGTTCCGCATCCGCGCGCCCAAGTTCCGCGAGGTCAAGGGCGGTAGCCACATCAACCTCGGGTGCTTCTCCATCGAGTTCTTCTCGACCACGCACTCCATTCCCGGCGCGCTCGGCGTGTTCCTCAAGACCCCCGCGGGCACCGTCGTCCACACCGGCGACTTCAAGCTCGACCAGACGCCCATCGACGGCGTGACGCCCGATTACGGCGCCATCGCCAAGTTCGGCAAGCAGGGCGTCGACCTGCTCATGTCCGACTCCACCAACGCCACCGTCCCCGGGTTCACCAAATCCGAGGCGGAGGTGGGTCCGTCGCTGCTGCACATCATCAAGAACGCCAAGGGCCGCGTGTTCGTCGCGTCCTTCTCCAGCCACATCCATCGCCTGCAGCAGATCTGCAACGCCGCCAAGACCTGCAATCGCAAGGTCGTGGTGACAGGGCGCTCCATGCTCACGAACACCCGCGTGGCGCGCGAGCTCGGCTACCTCAAGGTCGATGAGTCCGACCTGGTGGACGCCTTCGACATCAACGGCATCCCCGAGGACAAGATCGTGGTCATGTGCACGGGCTCCCAGGGCGAGCCGCTGTCCGCGCTTTCCCGCATGGCCAACGGCGAGCACAAGACGCTCTCCATCCACGAGGGCGACACGGTCATCATCTCCGCCACGCCGGTCCCCGGCAACGAGAAGGCCGTGCAGCAGGTCATCAACAGCCTGGCCAAGCTCGGCTGCGACGTGTACGACAAGAGCCGTGCCCTCGTGCACGTGTCGGGCCATGCGAGCCAGGAGGAGCTCAAGCTCATGCTGGCGCTCACCAAGCCGACGTTCTTCATGCCTGTCCACGGCGAGGCCGTGCACCTGCGTGCTCACGCCGCGCTGGGCGAGAAGATGGGTATCCCGGCTAAGAACATCTTCGTGATCGACAACGGCGATACGCTCGAGATGCGCGACGGCCGCGTCAAGCGCGGGCGCTCCGTGGAGTCCGGCGTCGTCTACGTCGACGGCCTGCGCATCGGCGACACCGACCCCATCGTCCTGCGCGACCGCCAGAAGCTCGCGAGCGACGGCATGGTGACCGTCGTCGCCATGCTCGACATGAAGCGCAAGAAGATCGGCGACATCGAGTTCTCCGGGCGCGGCGTCTCGTTCCCCATCGACGACCAGTTCTCCGCCGACGCATCCGCCGCCGTGCAGCGCGCCATCGAGAAGGGCAAGTTCAACTTCTCGAGCTCCGGCACGGACGCCATACGCAAGGCGGTTCGCGATGCCCTGTCCAACTACATCTGGAACAACAACCGCACGCGACCGATGATCATCCCGGTCGTCATGGAGGTGTAGGTTGCCTCGCGCAAACGCCGCTTCCAACAAAAAGAAGGCCGCATCCGGCGCGCGCGCCGCGGGTTCCAAGCAGCCTGCGGCGAAGCTGCGCGCCAACGCCGCCCGCCAGGCGCAGTCCGAGCCGTCCCTCGAGCCCTTGATGGGCGTCTCCGCCGGCCGCGATATCGCGGGCATCGTGATCGCGGTGACCGCCGTGGTGTCGTTCATCGCGGTCGTCTCCCCGACATCTGCGCCCGTCTCCAACGCCATCGCGGGGTTCTACCACCTGGGCTTTGGGCTGGGTGCCTACGTGCTGCCGTTTTGCCTGCTGCTGTTCGCCGCGGGCCTCTTCCTGCGCGACCGGGCCCCCTTGAACGCCCGCACGCTCGCGGGCGGCGGCATCATATTCACCTGCGTGCTCTCCATGCTGTCCCTCATGGTGCCCGGCACCGACTTTTCCACCGCGGGCATGTTCGAGCCCCACGCCCTGACCGCGTCCGGCGGCTACCTCGGCGCGTTTTTCGCGAGCATGCTGCAGCAGGCGCTGGGCAAGACCATCGCGATGGTGGTCCTCATCGGCCTGGTTATCGTCGGCCTCGTCATCATCGGTTTTTCGGTCAGCGCGTTTTTCCAGGCCGCTGCCGAGCGTGCACGGCGTCTCGCGGAGCGCCGGCGCGTCGACGTCAACGCCATGCCCTGGGGCGAGGACCCCGCCGCTGCCCCTGAGCGTTCGGGCTCGCCCGCTCCTGTGGAGATGCCGTCACGCGGCGGTGCCGCCGCACGCCAGGACACCCTGTTCGACGAGGACGGCGCGGCCGAGACCACCTTCCTCGGCGCGCGCGAGACGACGGTCCTGCCGTCTCGCTTCGATGACGAGCCCGAGGAGGACCCCTTCGTCGACGTGAGCGACCAGCTCGCCGCCGAGCGCGCAAAGACCACGATGATCCCCGTTCCCGAGCGACGCGGCGCCCAGGAGGCCGAAAGCCCTGCCGAGGACCTCGAGACGCCGCCGTTCGACGTGCCCAGCGCCGATGACATCGCCGCGCTTGACGCCGATGACGGGGAAGAGGATGGCCCCGACCGCACCACAGCCGACCGCACCACAGCCGACCACGCGTCCTCCGCGGCCCCGGCGATCCCCGACTTCCTCGCTCGCCGCCAGAAGCCCTCCCAACCAGCCGCCACGCGCGTTTCCGACGAGGAGGCCGCCGACGTCGACGGCGAGAAGGGAGAGGGGGAGCTGCAGCTCCCCCCGTTGAGCATGCTTCGCCATAACCCCCACTCGGCCTCGTCCGCCTCCTCGGAAAAGGAGCTCGAGCAGACGGCCCACTCGCTGCAGTCTACCCTGAACGAGTTCAGCCTGCACTCCCGCGTGGTGGGCTGGATCTCCGGCCCCACGGTGACCACCTTCAAGGTGCAGCCGGGGGAGGGTGAGCGCGTGAGCCGCATCTCCAACCTCGAGGACGACATCGCGCTGTCGCTCGCCGCCCAATCGGTCCGCATCTTCGCGCCGATTCCCGGCACCTCGCTCGTGGGCATCGAGATCCCCAACGCCAAGCGCCAAAACGTCAACCTCGGCGACGTGCTGCCCTATGTCCAGGGAGGCCCGCTGGAGCTTGCCATCGGTCGCGATGCTGAGGGCCAGCCCATCGTGGCGGACCTTGCCAAGATGCCGCACCTGCTCATCGCCGGCACCACCGGCTCTGGTAAGTCCGTCATGATCAACTCCATCATCATGGCGCTGCTCATGCGCAGCCTGCCCGAGGACGTGCGCCTGATCATGGTCGACCCCAAGCGCGTTGAGCTCTCCGGCTACAACGGCCTGCCGCACCTCTACGTGCCCGTGGTGACCGAGCCCAAGCAGGCGGCGAGCGCCCTGCAATGGGCCGTCTCCGAGATGGAGCGCCGACTCAAGGTGTTCGAGCGCATCGGCGTGCGCAAGATCTCGACGTTCAACGAGAAGCAGGCCTCCGGCGCGTTCGAGCACTACGACAACCCGCCGGCAAAGATGCCCTACCTCGTCATCATCATCGACGAGCTCTCCGATCTCATGATGGTCGCCGGCAAGGACGTCGAGGCGTCGATCGTGCGCATCGCCCAGCTCGGCCGCGCCGCGGGCATCCACCTCATCGTGGCGACGCAGCGCCCGAGCTCCAATGTGGTCACCGGCCTCATCAAGGCCAACATCACCAACCGCATCGCGTTCAACGTCGCCACCGGCATCGACAGCCGCGTCATCATCGACCAGATGGGCGCCGAAAAGCTCACCGGTTACGGCGACATGCTGTTCTCCAAGGTAGACTGGGGCAAGCCCAAGCGCATCCAAGGCTGCTTCGTGTCCGACGACGAGATCAACGCCGTCACCGAGTTCGTCAAGGAGCAGGGTGCGCCCGACTACCACGAGGAGATCCTCTCCGCCGTCGCTCCCGCTACGATGTCCGGCGGAGGCGGGGGCTTCTACAACGAGGCCCCCAGCGAGGACGACCCCCTGCTGTGGGATGCCGCGCAGATCGTCGTCGAGACGCAGCTCGGTTCGACCTCTGGCCTTCAGCGCCGCCTCAAAGTCGGGTACGCCCGCGCCGGGCGCATCATGGACATGCTCGAGGAGAAGGGCATCGTGGGCCCGCCCGACGGCTCAAAGCCGCGCGAGGTGCTCTACGATGAGGAGGGTCTCGCGGCCCTGCGCGCCGTCGAGGAGCCGTTGAGCGACGAAGAGATCTTTGGAGGGATGTAAATGAGCCGTCATTTCGGCGACATGCTGCTTGAGCGCCGTCGTCAGATGGGCGTCTCCATCCAGCAGGTCTCGAACATCGTCAAGATCCGCCCGCAGATCATCGAGTACTTCGAGACGGAGAACTTCGCGGCCATGCCGCCTCGCGGCTACGCCCAGGGAATGATCTCGAGCTACGCACGCTACCTCGGCCTCAACCCCCATGACGTCGTCGATGCGTACTTCGACGCGCTGCATGAATATGAGCACGGCAGCGGCAGGCGCGTGGGCAGGTTCCAGGAGGCGGCCGCCGACGCGAGCCCGCGCAGCTCCAATGCCCCGGCGCGCTACATGATGGTCAACTCGGTCCCGCCCTCCCGATACGGCGCCCGGCCGCAGCAGGCGGGATACGTCTCCGAATCGACCTCGCCGCACGAGCCTATGGCCTCGGCCCGCCTGCGCCCCGCGCAAGGGGGGAGGGGATCCTCCTCGCGCGGGTACGACCCCACGCTTCGATCGCGCACGAACGGGCGTGACGCCGCATACGACCCCGCACGGCGCGGCGACCCTCGCACCGCGCCTCGCCCGGGTCGCGCCCAGAACCGCCCCGCCGCACGCGACCCGCGCCGAGCGGGCGGTAGCTCCGCCCAGCGCTACGGGAACGGATTCGACGACCGTACGCGTCGCGACGCGCACGGCGCTCGCTCGGAGCACTACGGGCAGGGAGGAACCCGCCCGCTCCGCGGGAGGGGCGGGGCGCGCAACGCGCCGACGCCGCCCACCGACCCCCGTCTGCTGATCGCGGGCGGCGTCATCGCCCTTCTCGTCCTCGTGCTCCTGGCGGTCTTCGCGATGCGCGGCTGCGCGCCCGCTCCCACTGATCGAGCGGGCTCGTCAAACGCGTCCGTCTCGCAGGTCGACAAGAAGGCAAACGCTGATCTTGCAGAAGAAGACGACGAGGGCGAGGATGCGGGGGAGGACTCCGAGGCCGACGAGGACGGCCAGGACGCCTCCGCCGACGCGGACGACGAGCCCGAGGAGACGATCGTCAAGGTCTCGGTGAAGGAGAAGGGCGCCGTCGCCTGGGTCGAGGTCAAGCTCGACGGGAAGATCGTCTTGGGCAAGCAGGTCCTCGGTCCGTTCGAGCAGGAGTTCACCGTCACGAGCCAAATCGACATCACCACCGATTCGCCGAGCGACGTGACGGTTCGAAAGAACGGCGAGAAGGTACGTTACGATACCAAGGTCTCGGGCGTCGGCAAGGTCTCGATCGTCGCGCCCAAAAAGGACTCATCAGATGAGAAGGTCGTCGACAGCGACGGCGACGGCACGCCGGATATGACCGCCGCAGAGGCCGAGGCGGCGGGCATAGACGTACCCGCCGGCGATGCAGGCAACGATACGGCCTCGAATGCCGCATAGGCGCATGAGAGAGCCCGAGCAGCAAGGAGCACACCATGGCAAAAGATTCCAGTTTCGACGTCGTGTCCGAGGTCAACATGCAGGAGGTCGACAACGCCTTCCAGCAGGCCGCCCGCGAGCTCTCGCAGCGCTACGACCTCAAGGACTCGGGCGCGACCATCGAGCTTTCCAAATCCGACAAGCTGTTCACCCTGCACGCCCCCGCGGACTTCGTGGCGCGTCAGGTCATCGACATCCTGTCATCTAAGCTCATCAAGCGCGGCGTCGACGTCAAGACCGTCTCCTGGGACGATTCCCAAGCCGCCTCCGGCGGCACCGTCCGCCTGATCGGCCGCATCGTCGAGGGCATCGACCAGCCCACCGCCAAAAAGATCAACAAGGACATCAAGGACCAGAAACTCAAGGTCAAGGTGACCATCGAGGCCGACAAGCTGCGCGTGTCGAGCGCCTCTAAGGACGCCCTGCAGCAGGTCATCGCCTTCCTGCGCGAGCAGGACTACGGTCAGCCGCTCCAGTTCACCAACTACCGTTAGGAACGTGGTATGCCACACGCCTCCATTCTGTACGTGACGCTCGGATGCGCCAAGAACGAGGTCGACACCGACCGCATGCGCTCCCTGCTCAACGGCGCCGGTTACGACGAGGTCTTCGAGGCCGATCAAGCCGATGCCGTCATCATCAACACCTGCTCGTTCTTGGCATCGGCGACGTCGGAGAGCATCGAGACGACGCTCGCCCTCGCCGAGGAGGTCGCCGAGGGCGTGCGGGACACGCGCATCGTGATGTGCGGTTGCGTCCCCTCCCGGTATGGCACCGACCTGCCCGAAGAGCTCCCCGAGGTCGCCGCTTTCGTCCGCGCCGATGAGGAGGACGGGATCGTCTCCGTCATGGACGGGGTGCTCGGCATCGAGCGCGACGTCCTGCCGCACGTCCCCAGCATCAAGCGCACCGTCGAGAGCGCCGTCGCCTACGTCAAGATCTCCGACGGGTGCGACCGTTTCTGCAGCTTTTGCGCCATCCCCTACATCCGCGGTCGGTACCACTCCCGCTCCGCCGAGGACATCATCGCCGAGGTCCGCGAGCTGGTGGCCGGCGGCGTGCGCGAGATCGTGCTGATAGGCCAGGACACCGGCATCTGGGGCACCGACTTCACCCAGGGGGTCGAGGGCCCCGCCAACCTCGCCCAGCTCATGGTCGCCGTGAGCGAGGCGGTACGTCCCGCCAATGTGTGGATCCGCGTTCTGTACCTGCAACCCGAGGGCATGACGGACGAGCTCATCGCGGCCATCCGCGACACGCCCGAGGTCCTTCCCTACATCGATATCCCCGTGCAGCACTGCAACGCGCGCATCCTCAAGGCCATGCACCGCAGCGGGTCGGAGGAGGAGCTGACGCGGCTGTTCGCCAAGCTGCGCGCCGAGATCCCCGGCATGGTCATCCGCACCACGAGCCTCGTGGGCTTTCCCTCCGAGACCGACGAGGAGGCCGAGCAGATGCTCGCGTTCATGGATCGCGAGGGCTTTGACTACACGAGCGTGTTCCCCTACTCACCCGAGGAGGGCACGCGTGCCGCCGCGATGGACGGGCAGGTCGATGAGGACGTCAAGCTCGAGCGCACCCAGGCGGCCATGGACCTGGCGGAGTCGCTCGGTTTTGCGGCGACGGCCGCCCATGTGGGCGAGGTCGCCGAGGTCATCGTCGACGGCGTCGAGGAGACCGACGAGGGCCTCGAGCTGATCGGTCACGCGTGGTTCCAGGCCCCCGATTCCGACGGCGCCGTGCACCTCGATGCGACCGATGCCGCCGTCGGCGATATCCTGCAGGTTCGATTTACCGACAGCTTCTGCTATGAGCTCATCGGTGAGGTTGTGGAGGAGTAGAAGATGGCCGTCAACGCCAAGGGCAAGGAGATCACGAGCATCTGGACGCCGGCCAATGTGGTCACCTGCGTGCGCATCGTCTTCATCCCGCTGTTCATGATCGTGAGCGAATGGTCGTTCGGCCTTGCGGCGAACGGCGGCGCGTGGACGTCCGGCGCTCTCGCCTGGGCCGCCTTCGTTTTGTACCTCGTCCTCAGCGCCACCGACAAGGTCGATGGCGATTTGGCGCGCAAGCGCGGAGAGGTCACCGACTTCGGCAAGTTCCTCGATCCCATCGCCGACAAGCTGCTCGTGTTCTCCGCCCTGCTGATCTTGCTCGAGCACGGCCTGGTAAACGTGTGGTTCGTGTTCATCATTATGTTCCGCGAGTTCCTCGTCAGCGCGCTGCGCATGGTGGCGAGCGCGAACGGCGAAGTCATCGCCGCCGACAAGCTCGGAAAGTGGAAGACCGCGGTCACCATGGTGTCGCTGTGCGCCTACCTGCTCTTCATCGCGCTCTCCGTTCAGGGCGGCGCGGTGGCGGGCATCGTGGGAGGCCTGCTCGCGTTCTGCCGGGTGTCGATGCTCGCAGCGGTCATCCTCACCGTCGTCTCGGGCGCCCAGTATTTCTGGAACGCCCGCCACATCATTTTCCGCGTGTAGCGCGCGGTCATGCACGCCACCGCCCCGCGATCCACCTGCATGGTCGCGGGGCTTTTCATGTAAGGAGCGAACGGCATGGATGCCATGACGTTGGAAGGGCGCCTCGAGTGCGCCGCACGCGAGCTCGTCGATCGCGCCCGAGGGATCGGCCTGACACTCGCCACGGCGGAGTCCTGCACGGCCGGTCTCGTCGCGGCCCGCATCGCCGATATCCCCGGGGCCAGCGACGTGCTGCGCGGGGGAGCGGTGACGTATTGCGATGCCGTCAAGCGGCGCGTTCTCGGCGTCTCTGAGGATACGCTGCGCCTGCATTCCGCGGTGAGCGACCCGTGCGCACGCGAGATGGCCGTCGGCGCGCGCGGGCTCTTCGAAACGGACATGGCGGTCAGCCTCACGGGGTACGCCGGGCCGGGGGGCGGCACCCTCGACGACCCCGCCGGCACCGTGTACATCTGCCTTGCGGACGAGCGCGGCGTGACATGCGCGCGGTGCTCATTTGAGGGCTCTCGCAACGGCGTGCGCGCTCACGCCGCCCTGTTCGCGCTGCAGATGCTCCTCAAGCGCTGCGATGATATGTGATCTGCGCGCAGAAACCGCGTCCACGTAGGCGGTTGATACCGGGCTGCGCGACGCCTGACCTGCGGGTGTTCGATTGCCGCCTCACGCGTGTCAGATGTCTGGCAGGCCATACGGGCGGACTTCAGGACGATGGAGCTTAGGATTCCCTCAAGGGTATTGACCACGAACACCCGTTCGCGTACTATCGAGGCACACAACATCAAGGAGGAGCAATGGCCAAGAGTTCAGGGCCCGCGCGCGTCATTCACGAGCGCACCACGGGCGAAGAGCGCGAGAAGATGATCCAGGTCACGAAGGCCGAGATCATCAAGAAGTTCGGCGACGGTTCGATCATGCGCTATGGAGACGGCGGGCCCGAACTGGAAGTCGAGGCCATCCCGACCGGCGCCATCTCGCTCGATGCCGCCCTGGGCATCGGCGGCGTGCCCCGCGGGCGAATCATCGAGATCTTCGGCCCGGAGTCGTCCGGTAAGACGACGCTGTCCCTGGAGATTCTCGCCGAGGCGCAGGCCATGGGCGGCGTCGCGGCGTTCATCGACGCCGAGCACGCGCTCGACCCCACATACGCCGCCCGCATCGGCGTGGACATCGACGAGGTCCTCATCTCGCAGCCCGATACGGGCGAACAGGCTCTCGAGATCTGCGATATGCTCGTGCGCTCCGGTGCGATCGACGTGGTGGTCATCGACTCGGTCGCCGCGCTGGTGCCCCGCGCCGAGATCGAGGGCGAGATCGGCGAGACCACGGTCGGCCTCCAGGCGCGCCTCATGAGCCAGGCCCTGCGCAAGCTCGCCGGCTCCCTGTCCAAGTCCAACACGACGTGCATCTTCATCAACCAGCTTCGCGAGAAGATCGGCGTCATGTTCGGCAGCCCCGAGACCACCACGGGCGGACGCGCGCTCAAGTTCTTCTCCTCGGTGCGCATCGACATCCGACGCATCGAGAGCATCAAGATCAAGGACGAGATCGTCGGCAATCGCGTCCGCGCCAAGATCGTCAAGAACAAGGTGGCGGCCCCGTTCCGCACGGCGGAGTTCGACATCATGTACGGAACCGGCATCTCCAAAGAGGGCTCCGTGCTCGACATGGCCGTCGAGTACGAGATCGCCACAAAATCCGGCGCGTGGTACACCTACGACGGCGAGCGCCTCGGCCAGGGTCGCGAGGCCGCCAAGGACACCTTGCGCAAGAACCCCGAGCTTCTGGACGAGCTCGACCACAAGGTCCGCGTCGCATGTGGTCTCGAGCTCGAGGACGAGCCGGTGGGCACGGTCGTGGATCCGGGCGACGACACGCCCCTCGCTGTGTAAGCTCCTCATGACGCTGAGCATGGTCGAGCTCGAGGTGCGTCTTCCCGACCGGAAGCGCGCCTCGAGCTCGTTTTCCCTCAACAAGCCCATGGCCGAGGTGTCGTGCATCATGGACGGCGGACGTGTTCGCGAAATCGTCGTCCCCGTGCGCGTCGGCAGGATCCTCATGACGGACCCTCTACCTTTGCCCATGCCCGAGGATGAGGCGTTCGACGCCATCCACGCCCTTGAGGGGCGCATCTGCTTTTCTGTCATGACCGAGATGCTCTCGCGCAGGGATTACGCGACGGGCGAGCTGCGCGACAAGCTCAAGCGGTACGGGTATCGCGACCAGGAGATCGACGCCTGCCTCGCCAAGGCGGCGGATCTGCGTTTCATCGACGACAACCGCTTTACCGGCTACTTCATCGAGGAGCGAAAGCGCCGAGGGTGGGGGAGGAGAAAGATCGAGCGGGAGCTCTCGCTGCGCGGCATCTCGATCGAGGACATCCCCGGATATCCCGATGAGTACTTCACCGATGAGGAGGATCTGGAGCGCGCCTGCGCCCTCCTTACGCGCAAATCGCTGCCCGATGACCGGGCGTTCGAAAAGCTCGTTCGCCACCTCATGGGCAAGGGCTTCTCCTACGGCGTTGCGGCGCAAGCCGCTCGCCGGCGCATCGATGACTCCCGTTGATTGAGTTTTTGACAAAATCCCTGCTTCAACGTAGGATGGGTTCGTCATTTGTTTGCTATGCGCTCATCCTTGGCGATGAGATTGACGATATCTTCTATCGGACCGATTTCAAATCCCCTTTGGTGGACCATATCCGGCAAATGTCCTGCCTCCCGCTTTGGGCGGGCGGTGGTTCCATGCATTTAAAACACCCTAAGGAGTAGCCATGTCCGTCGTGTCTGTGCTCGTCGGCATCGCTTGCCTCGCTCTTGGCGCCATCGTGGCCGTTCTGGTCATGCGCAACGCCAAGAACGGCAGCGTGCGCGAAGCGGAATCCAAGATCCAGAGCGCCCACAGCGAAGCCGAGCAGGTCGTCGCCGATGCCAAGCGCACCGCAGAGACCCTCAAGAAGGAAGCCCTGCTCGAGGCCAAGGAGCAGATCATCCAGAACAAGCAGGCCGCCGAGGCCGAGGAGGCGCAGCGCAAAAAGGAGATTCGCGTTCTCGAGAACCGCGTCATGCAGCGCGAGGAGTCGCTCGACCGCCGCAACGACGCGCTCGACAAGCGCGAGCACCAGCTGTCCAGCCAGCAAGGCCAAATCGAGAAGCGCTCTCGCGAGCTCGATGAGGTGTATGCCCGCCAGACGAGCGAGCTGGAGCGCATCGCCGAGCTCACGCGCGAGGACGCGCATGCCGAGTTGCTCGACAAGGTGCGCGGCGAGGTCACGCACGAGGCCGCGACCATCATTCGGGAGTCCGAGCAGAAGGTCAAGGCGGAGTGCCACAAGACCGCCCAGGAGATCATCTCCCTCGCGATCCAGCGGTGCGCATCCGACCACACGGCCGAGGTCACGGTCACGTCCGTGCACATTCCCTCCGACGAGCTCAAGGGCCGCATCATCGGTCGAGAGGGCCGTAACATCCGCACGTTCGAGCAGGTCTCCGGCGTCAACCTCGTGATCGACGACACCCCCGAGACCGTCGTGCTCTCGAGCTTCGACCCCGTGCGCCGCGAGACGGCGCGCGTGGCGCTTGAGAACCTCATCGCCGATGGCCGCATCCACCCCGCCCGCATCGAGGAGATGTATCAAAAGGCTTCCGACCTCGTGCAGCAGCGCGTCCGCGAGGCCGGTGAGCAGGCGGCGTTCGACATGGGCATCCACGATTTGCACCCCGAGATCATCAAGACCCTCGGCGCCCTGAGGTACCGCACCTCGTTCGGTCAAAACGTGCTGCGCCACTCCCTCGAGGTCGCCGACCTGTGCGCCATCATGGCCGCCGAGCTCGGTGTCGATGTGCTCACGGCCAAGCGCGCCGGCCTGCTGCACGACCTCGGCAAGGCCATCGACCGCGAGGTCGAGGGTCCCCATGCCGTGATCGGCGCCGAGCTCGCCCGCCGCTATGGCGAGAAGCCCGCGATCGTTCACGCCATCGAGGCCCATCACGGCGATACCGACCCCAACACCGTCCTCGACGTGCTCGTTCAGGCCGGCGACGCCATTTCCGCCTCGCGCCCGGGCGCACGTCGCGAATCCGCCGAGAACTACATCAAGCGCCTGGAGAAGCTCGAGGAGATCGCCAACTCCCACGACGGCGTCGAGCGCACGTACGCCATGCAGGCCGGCCGTGAGGTCCATGTCATGGTTCAGCCCGACAAGGTGTCCGATGCCGATTCCGCGGTGCTCGCGCACGATATCGCGCAGCAGATCGAGGAGGAGATGGAGTACCCCGGTCAGGTGCGCGTCGTCGTCATTCGCGAGAGCCGCGCCGTCGACGTCGCCAAGTAGGTAGCGTCTCATGGCGGACGGAAACGATCTCATCTCATTCATCGCCTCCATGTCGGGAGAGGGGAATCTCCGCGTCGAGGAGAACCTGGGCGACGGGTTCGTCCGCCTGCGCGTGTCCGAGGCCGAGCGCCGTCAAGCCAAGCACGATATCCAGCAAGTCGAGGACATCGTCGTCGAGATGCTGCGAAATGCCCGCGATGCGGGCGCCCGTTCGATATACATCGCGACGGGCAAGGAGGAGGGTGTTCGCACCCTCCTCTTCATCGATGACGGCTCCGGTGTGCCCGAGGAGATGCGCGAGCGGATTTTCGACGCGCGCGTCACCTCCAAATTGGAGTCCATGAAGATGGACCGATGGGGAGTCCACGGGCGCGGCATGGCGCTCTTCTCTATCCGGCAGAACACCTTGAGCTCCGAGGTGGTCGCATCGGGCCTCAAGCTCGGATCCGCCTTTCGCGTGACGGTCGATACCGATGCGCTGCCCGAACGCGCTGACCAATCGACGTGGCCGCAGACCGCCAAGGACGAAGAGGGCGCGTTGAGCTGCGTGCGTGGACCCCATAACATCGCGCGCGCCGTATGCGAATTCGCGTGCGAGGAGCTGCACGGCTGCGACGTGTATCTCGGTTCGCCCACCGAGATCGCCGCGACCCTGTACGCGCATTCCCTGGCGCGCGTCGACACCACGCGGCTGCTCTTCATTGATTCCGAGGACCGACTCCCCGTGGTCGACCGACTCGCGTGCGCGTCCGATGCCGTCGAATTCATTCGAATCGCCGCCTCCATGGGCATCGACATCTCGGAGCGAACCGCGCATCGCATCTTGGGTTCCTCGATCGCCCCGCTTCGCAGCGCCGCCTCGCGCCTGCTGCGGGAAAAGTCCGATAGGCCCAACGCCCCGGCTCAGGTCGACCTGTCCCGTGACCGGCGCGGATTGAAGATCGCGAAGGATGACCTTGCGGCGTTCTCGCGTTCGATGGAGCGCGAGTTCTCCGACCTCGCATCCCGGTACTACCTCACGCTCGCACGCGACCCCAAGATCCGCGTGACCCGCGATCGCATCACCGTCACGTTCGACATCGGCAAGGAGGAGACCTAGGGTCAGCGCCCTTGTCCCGCGGTGCCGCCTGCGGTATCGTTTCGTCATGCACCTTTATATGCACTTTATATGCTGGAGAAACGTACATGGAATTCCTCAAGGTCTCGAGTAAGTCCTCACCCGCGTCCGTGGCCGGCGCCATCGCGGGCATGGTCAAGGACGGCGTCCCGGTGAACATGCAGTGCGTCGGCGCCGGTGCCGTCAATCAGGCCATCAAGGCCATGGCCATCGCGCGAGGCTTCCTGATCCCGACGGGCTATGACATCTCGTGCGCACCTGTCTTCTCCGATATCCTCATCAACGGAGAGTCGCGCACCGCCATCCGCCTATCCGTGTATGTACATCGCATCTCCGTGTCAAATTTCGACGCCTCCGAGTTCACCGACGATTTCAAGCAGGTCCGCTGATGACTGATCTCTCCATTCTTTCGGGCAAGACGTACTTCATCCGTACGTTTGGCTGCCAGATGAACCTTCACGACTCCGAGCGCGTCAGCGGCCTGCTCGATTCGCTCGGCTGCCTGCAGGCGCTCGATCCCAAAGACGCCGACATCGTCATCTTCATGACGTGCTGCGTGCGCGAGGCGGCCGATACGCGCCTCTACGGGCAATGCTCCTCGTGCAAGAGCCTTCCCGCATCGCCGAGCGGCCGCCGCGTCGTCGCGGTGGGCGGCTGCATCGCGCAACGCGACGGGGAGGGCCTTCTCACCAACTTGGACAACGTCGACGTCATCTTTGGCACGCACTCCATCGCCCATGTGGGCGACCTGCTCGCAGACGCCTTCGCCGATGGGGATCGCCACGTTCGCGTCGAGGAGATCGACTCGGGCGCCGCGACCGATATGCCGTGGCATCGCGAGACGGCCTACCACGCCTGGGTCCCCATCATGACCGGATGCAACAACTTCTGCAGCTATTGCATCGTCCCGTACGTCAGGGGCCGTGAGAAGAGCCGCCCCATGGAGGAGATCGTCGACGAGGTGACGGGACTTGTGCGCCAGGGCGTGCGCTCCGTCACGCTGCTGGGCCAAAACGTCAACTCATACGGTCGCGACCATGGTTCCGCTCCGCGCTTCGCCGAGCTCCTGCGGCGCGTGGGCGAGACGGGCGTCGAGCGCATCTACTTCACCTCCTCGCACCCCAAGGACCTTCTGCCCGAGACCATTGATGCCATGGCCGAGGTTCCCGCCGTGATGCCGCAGCTTCACTTGGCCGTGCAATCCGGCTCCTCGCGCATCCTCAAGCTGATGAACCGCAAGTACACGCGCGAGCAGTACCTCGAACTCGTCGATCGCGTCCGCGACCGCATCCCGGACATCGCGCTCACCACCGACATCATCGTTGGGTTCCCCGGTGAGACCGAGGAGGACTTCGAGCAGACGGTCACCCTCGTCGATGATGCCAAATTCGCCCAGGCGTTCACGTTCATCTACTCCAAGCGCGCGGGAACGCCGGCCGCCAAGATCGACGATCCCACGCCGCGCTCCGTCATCCAGCAGCGGTTCGACCGACTGGTCCGCCATGTGGAGACGACGGCCTTCGACTACAACCAGCGCTTTCTCGGCGCCACGGTCCCCATGCTCATCGAGGGCACGTCCAAGAAGAACGACGCCGTGCTTCAAGGCAAAAGCCCCTGGAACCAGACGGTCCATTGCCCGGTCCCCGCGGGCATGGACGCCCGTCCGCTCATCGGCAAGATACTCGATGTTCGCGTCGACACCGCGCGCACATGGTATCTCTCGGGAAGCTCTCTGGGCGACCCGCGATGATTCCCGTTCTCGCCATCACCGGCCCCACCGCGGTGGGGAAGAGCGCCGTGGCGGATCGCGTCGCGCTCGCCCTGGGGTCCGAGGTGCTCTCCGCCGACGCCATGCAGGTGTACCGCGGGATGGATATCGGCACCGCAAAGACGCCCGAGCCCGAGCGGCTCGTCCCCTTGCGCCTCGTCGACCTCGTCGAGCCCGACGAGGCGTATTCCGCAGCCCTCTATCAACGCGATGCCCGAGCGCACATCAATCGCCTGCTGCAAGACGGCCGGGTTCCGGTTGTATGTGGGGGAACCGGTCTCTACCTCAGGGCCGCCCTCGACGTCATGGAGTTTCCCAAGGGCGAGCTGGAAGACGAACGCAGAGCCTCCTACCTCGAGTTGCATGAGCGCTTGGGCGACGAGGGGCTGCACGCCCTTCTTGCCGAGCGCGACCCCAGAAGCGCGCAGCTCGTACACCCCCACAACGTCAAACGCGTGATCCGCGCGCTCGAGATGCACGATGAGGGCGTGTCGTATGCCGAGCAGGCATCGGGTTTTTCCCATCCCCATCCGTTTTACGACCACCTCACCTTCGCGCTCACCATGGACCGTGCGCGCCTGTATGCGCGCATTGACGATCGCGTGGACATCATGATGGACGAGGGGCTCCTGGACGAGGTCAGCCGTCTCGTCTCGGCGGGGGCGGGAGATGCGTTGACCTCCCGGCAGGCGATCGGCTACAAGGAGCTCATCGATTACCTCGAAGGCCGCTGTTCACTTACTGAGGCCATGGACCTCATCAAGCAGCGATCGCGCCGGTATGCCAAACGCCAGCTTGCATGGTGTCGCCGCGATACACGGATTCGCTGGCTCGACATGGACGAGCTGGGAATCGATGGCGCCGTCGCGCGCATCGTTTCCGAGGCGACCGCCTCATGAGCCGGTTCCAACTCATCTCGACTGAACGAGTCGCGGAGCGCGCCGTACTCATGGGCGTCGACACGCGTGACGGCCTGTGGCCCACAGAGCGCTCGCTCGATGAACTTGAGCGCCTCGCCGACACCGCCGGAGCCGTCGTGGTGGCGCGACTCACCCAACGGCTCGATCGTCCCTCGCCTAAAACGTACATCGGTTCGGGCAAGGTCGAGGAACTGCGCGGCTTCGTGCAACGCCTCGATGCCGACGTGGTGATCTTTGATGATGACCTGAGCCCCTCGCAGCAGTCCAACCTCGAGCGCGCGCTGGGTGAGCCCATCAAGATCATCGACCGAACCGCGTTAATCCTCGACATCTTCGGCCTCCACGCCCGCACGCGCGAGGGAAGGCTCCAAGTTCAATTGGCGCAACTCCAGTATCTTCTTCCGCGCCTCAGGGGCATGTGGACCCACCTTGCGAAAGAGCAGACGCGCGGCGGCATTGGAAGCCGATTTGGCCAGGGCGAAAGTCAGCTCGAAGTCGATCGCCGCATGATCCGCAATCGCATCGCCTCGCTTCGCAAGGAGCTCGCCATGGTGGAGCGGCGGCGCGCCGTCCAGTCCAAATCACGGACCGGATCGCTGGCCTTTCGCATCGCGCTCGCCGGATACACCAACGCGGGAAAATCGAGCCTGCTCAACCGCTTGACCGGATCGGACGTCCTTGCCCAAGACAAGCTGTTCGCAACGCTCGATCCGACCACGCGCTCCTACGAGCTGCCCGGCGGTCGCGCCATCACGATAACCGATACCGTGGGGTTTATCCAAAAGCTTCCCCATGGGCTGGTCGAGGCGTTCAAATCGACCCTGTCTGAGGTGCGGGATGCCGATCTTATCCTCAAAGTGGTCGACGTGTCTGACGAGGACCGTGACCGCCAGATCGAATCGGTCGACCGGGTCCTGTGCGATGTGCACGCCGAGTCGCAGCGCGCGCTCACCGTATACAACAAGATAGATCTTCTCGATCCCTCTGAGGTCGAGCGGCTCAAGCGCCGACATCCCGATGCGCTGTTCTTTTCCGCGCGCACCGGCGAGGGCATTGAGGAGCTACGCCAGCGCATCGCGCGAGAGGCCGCGCTGACCGATGAGCTCATGTCCTGTGAGATTCCCTACGGTGAAGGCGCGCTCATGGCGGCCATTCGCCAACAGGGAACCATCTTGTCCGAATCCTTCGAGTCCGATCACGTGTGCATGGTGTGCCGCGTGCCCGCGCATATCGCCGCGCTCGTACGGCCGTTTCAGACCGAATAGGGGCGTGCCGTCACCGAACGTCAACAGCAGAGGGAGCCTTCACCTCATCGATCGTAGATTCCTCGCGAGTTTAAAATTTCTCTCGTTCAGGACTTCTCTCTGCACGCAATGAGCATGTGAGACCAATGGGCATGCGCGACGTTATCACATGAATATGATCTCGAGCGCCAGCAGGATGGCGACCTGGTGCACGGCATATATGACCAACGCATGCCTACCTAACCACGCGAGCGCCGGCACGTGCCGTCCATACATCCAACGCGGATATGCCCGATGGGATTGAGCCCATCCGCGTGCCGTGAGCGCGCTCGCCGCATAGAGGAAAAAGAAGGGGACGAGCGGGTAGTAGTCACCCGACGAGAAGCCGGGGCCGGGAAAGCCCAGCCAGGCGAGGCCCCCCACGGCATAACGGCTCCTGGGAACTTGATAAAGGACGCCAAAAAGGACGACGCAGAGAAACGCTGCGGGCACGCGCCATCGCGTGAGCGCTTGGGGAAACGCATGCTCCAGGCACCACCACAGCAACGTGCACGCCGCCATGCAATAGATGATGCCAAACGAGATGGGCGTATCGACGGCGGCCCATGAGGTCGCAATCCATATAGCCACCGCCACGGCGGCGTACTGGCAGCCGCGCCTGAGATTGCTCCGGCTCAGCGACGTCATCCAACCGGCCAGCGCGAGAAACGTCCAGCTGATCGAAACCCTCCAGAGCTCCTGAATCCATCCGGTGGTGAATAAAGGCATATCGACGCCGTACAGGTACGCCAAATCATATGCCGCATGGAATACGACCATGGAGAGAACTGCGGCACCCCTCAACTCATCGAGAGCGTGAAGGCGTTTTCGCGAACCCGGTTTTCCGTCCTCATGTCGATCCATCATATACGAGATATCCCGTTGGCCTAGAAGCGCCGCATCAGCGCGACGACCTTACCTAAAATCGTGGGGTTCTCGGCGTAAATCGGCTCCATCGTGTCGTTCTCGGGCTGCAGGCGAACCCTGCCCTGCTCCTTGTAAAACGTCTTCACCGTGGCCTCGCCGTCGATCAGGGCAACGACGATCTCCCCGTTCATGGCGTTTTTCTGCTCGCGGACAACAATGTAATCGCCGTTGTAGATCCCCACGTTGATCATCGACTCGCCGTGCACCTCGAGCATGAAGGAGCTGGAATCGGTCGCGATCTCGGTGGGCAGCGTGAACGTGTCCTCGATATTTTGCTCTGCGAGGATGGGCAGACCGGCGGCGACGCGCCCGACCAAGGGAAGGGACACCGTGCCCCGGGACGCCGGCCGCTCCGTCTCGGTCACGGCACATGAGCTTCCGTCCGAATTGAACACCTCGAGTGCACGCGGTTTCGTCGCGTCGCGTTTGATGAGCCCCAGGTCCTCGAGCGCGCTGAGATGGGCGTGGACCGTCGAGGGGGAGGAGAGGCCGACTGCGGCGGCCATCTCGCGCACGCTCGGAGGATAGCCCTTCTCCTTTTGGTATGAGCGGATGAAGTCGTAGATCTGCTGCTGGCGCTTGGAGATCTTGCGTGCCATTGGCGCTCCTTCCAAATACAAACATCTGTTCGTATTTTTCTTGACAAGAACAACTGTTCGAAGATAATAATACACGAACACTCGTTCTTGTGCCACATGTTTTGTCCGGACGCTCGGATATAACAGTTGCATCAAGAAGAAGAGCGAGAGGAGCACTCATGAAGTCCGCCGCATGCACCTATGGAAACCTTGCCCTTAAGGTCGAGCCCGCCGTCCCCGCGCTGCACGTCATCCCCGGTTCCAAGCCCATGCTCCAGACGGGGGCCCTGCAAGTCGCCGCACCCGATACCTACGCGCTCTCACAGGTCGCCGAGTCCGCACGTCCGCGCAAGGGCCTCCTCTGCCTCGTCGCCGCATGCCTGTTCCTCGTGGCCCTTGGCGCCGCCGCGTTCCATGGCGCCGCGCGAAGCGCCTCGCATCAGCTGGCCCTCGACCAGCTCAGCACGCGAACGGTCACCGTGGAACCCGGCGATTCGCTGTGGAGCATCGCCGCCGAGCATGACGTCGAGGGCATATCCATCGACGATGAGGTTGAGCTCATGCGCACCATGAACTCACTCACGTCCGCCACGCTGCACGCCGGCATGGAGATCGAGGTTCCCGTCACGGCTCGGGCCGCATGAATCTTTGCGAGCATACAGGTATCCCGTATCTAGTGGCATGCGGAGCGTGAGTCGCCATATGTGGTATGCTTAATTAGTTGTCGTTGTGAGGGGAGTGTCCACATGCGTTGTCCCAAGTGCGGACATGGCGATACGCGCGTCATCGATTCACGCATGCAGGAGTCGACGAACGCCATCAAGCGTCGCCGGGAGTGCCGCTCCTGCGGGTATCGCTTCACCACCTTCGAGCGCTGCGAGGACCCCATCGAGGTGCTCAAAAGCGACGGCACGACGCAGCCATTCGATCGCAATAAGCTCATGGTGGGCCTCATGCGCGCCACCTCCAAGCGCGATATCGACCTGCCGCAGCTCAATGCGCTCATCGACGACATCGAGCTGGAGCTGCGAGGCGGCACTCGCACCGCCGTGAGCTCTCATGACATCGGCGATATGGTGCTCAAGCGCCTTGAGAAGCTCGACAAGGTCGCGTATATCCGCTTCGCGTCCGTGTACCGCGATTTTCAAGACATCGATGAGTTTCTTTCCGAACTCGACAAATTGAGGTGAACCCATGCCCATGCTTACCGTATCCGTCAAGCGCCTTGACCCCACCGTCGAGCTGCCCTCCTATGCCTACGAGGGTGATGCCGGTCTCGATCTTCGCGCCAACGAGAGCGTCGATATACCGCCCTTTTCGCGCGTGTTGATCCCGACGGGCCTCGCCATCGCGCTCCCCGACGGTTTCGCCGGATTCGTGCAGCCCAGGAGCGGCATGGCGCTCAAACGCGGGCTCACGATCGCGAACACCCCGGGCCTTATCGACGCCCACTATCGCGGCGAGCTCAAGGTCATCGCGGTCAACATCGACCCACATGAGACCATTCACATCGAGCGCGGCGAGCGCATCGCCCAGCTCGTCATCCAGCAGGTGCCTGTCGTGCGCCTCATCGAAGTCGACGAACTCGACGAGACCGACCGCGGATGCGGCGGCTTCGGGTCGAGCGGTTCGAAATAGTCGGTCCAGACATAGAGGGGGATAATCTATGGACCAGTTTTTCAAGTTGGGGGAGCGCAAGTCCGACGTCGCAACTGAGTTGCGCGCGGGACTGACCACGTTCCTGGCGATGTCCTACATCATCGTCGTGAACCCGCTCATCCTGTCCGCAGGCGGCGTTCCCGTCTCCGCCGCGGTCACCGCCACGTGCATCGGCGCCGCCGTCATGACGATCGCGATGGGACTCATCGCCAACCGTCCGCTCGCGTGCGCATCCGGCATGGGCATCAACTCCATCGTGGCCTACACCCTGTGCGGCGCCATGGGCCTCGGCTGGCAGACCGCCATGGCCATCATCTTCGTCGAGGGCATCGCGATCCTGCTGCTCGTGCTCTGCGGCCTGCGCGAGGCCATCATGGACGCGATTCCGGTGTCCCTGCGCCACGGCATCTCGATCGGCTTGGGCCTCTTCATCGCCATGATCGGCCTCAAGGACGGCGGTATCATCGTCGCGAACGAGGCGACCATGGTGGCGCTCGGCAAAGTGACCGACCCGGTCTTCCTCGTCGGCCTCATCTCCATCGTCGCCACGGTCGTGCTGTCCTCCATGAGGGTCAAGGGGGCCCTGCTGTGGGGCATCGTGATCGCCTCCGTCCTGGGTATCCCGCTGGGCGTCACCGCCGCTCCGACGAGCATCGTGGCACCGCTCGATTTCACCACCTTCGGCGCGCCCTTCATGGCCGACGCCGATGGCGTGATGGGCGTCGTCAAGGCCCTGACAACCCCCGCGCTGTTGCTCTTCGCGTTCTCGCTCATGATGAGCGACTTCTTCGACACCATGGGCACCGCCATGGCCGTCGCCAAGCAAGGCGAGTTCCTCACGGAGGACGGCAAGGTTGAGGACATCAAGCCCATCTTGATTGTCGACTCCGTCGCCGCGGCAGCCGGTGGCGTCTTTGGCGCCTCCTCCATCACCACGTTCGTCGAGTCAGCATCTGGCGCCGCCGACGGTGGCCGTTCCGGTCTCACCTCCGTGACCGCCGGCGTGCTCTTCCTGCTCGCCGCGTTCTTCTCGCCGTTGATCGGCTGCATCAGCTCCGCTGCCACCTGCGGTGCGCTCGTGTACGTGGGCTTCCTCATGATGAGCGAGGTCACCGAGGTCGATTGGTCCGATATCCTCGAGGGATTCCCGACCTTCATGATCATCATCGGCATCCCGTTCACCTATTCCATCTCCAATGGCATCGGCCTGGGCTTCATCGCCTACGTCATCGTCGCCGCAGTGACCGGCAACCTCAAGAAGGTGCGCCCGCTCATGTGGGTCGCCGCCGCCGCGTTCCTCGCGTACTTCCTGCTCGTGTAGGGATGCTGCATCGTATGGGTCCTGAAACAAATAATTAGGATTCGCCGGGTACAAGCATCTCGCTGCGCTTCGATAACTTGTTTTTGCGCATTATTCTTGCAATGCCGTCAGAAGAGATCTTCTTCTGACGGCATTATCCGTTTGCAAGATTATTGGGAATATCCGGTTGACAACTCGCAATCCTAGAACAGTGACGCTTGGTTCTCATTTCGAACTCTCGATAATGTAATGGGCGTCATCCCGAGATACGAAGCGATATATCGATGCGGAATGAGGTCGATGACCCCAGGATAGGCTTTGAGAAACCATACATACCGCTCCCGTGCGGTTTTCTGACTGACCGCGCGCTTTATGTCCCAGTGCATTTGCCATGCCGACGTTAAGATTCGTATGTAATCGAGAGCAAATGCCAGATCTTGAGTCAACATCGACTCGATCGTCTCTATGGGTATCGTGAGAATCGTCGAGGGTTGCAGGGCTTCAACCTGAACTGTTGAAGGGGCCTTCAGGTCAGCGCAGGGAGCTATGACCATCCCGGTCCTCGCAATAAGACAATCTGTAATGTCTCTACCAGAGATGTCGGTCAACGCAGTTCGAATAATCCCATCGATTAACACCCAAATGTCTTGTTGACGTTCTCCAGATTGCAGCAGAATCTCATTCTTACCGACAAGTTGCTCTGAGGACGATGCCGCGATAATGCGCGCTGTGCGGACGTTATGGATGCCAACAGTTTCAGATAAGAAGTCGACAACACGTTGGGGGGGGAGGTGTCAAAGAAATCACTCCAAATGTCAGTGTTACTTAACCAAACTGAATTCCATTTAAACACGTCACCCATCTACAACTCATTAACAAATGTTATTGAAGACACAACACGGCGTGTGCTTATATGAGACGGGGGGGTGTCGCTCTCCCTGAGTGCACTTCCGTCTCCCAATATGTTCGTCTGTAAGGCAGCACAGTGCTCATATATCAAATCACCTCGTTACCCGATATAAGCTTGACTAAATATCAAGCTTTCGAAGACTCTGGCATCAGCGGGATGCTTTCCGCTCAGACCCAGTTCCTTCGTCAGGTGTATCGAGTTTCACTGATATGCGGTACGGTCATTCATGTGCTATACGAATACGATCCCGAACGTGCTGAGGGGTCCCGCCTGGGGGCATATGTGCTCTTTACACATTCTGGGGACCGGGACACGGGATACGACAAGGTTGAGAAGTTTGTACGCTCAAGCTCCCTGTTTAGCTACTATAACCTGCAACCGGTGCAAGATGATGCGTTGCCGAATGCGAAGTATCGCCACTGCTGCTCTCTGTCAAAGCGCGAGCGTATCATGCAAACAGTGGTTGACAGCAAAGAGAGCTACTTCTATCTGGTTCCTAATTGGGAGATGTGCGAAGAAGCGCGTCTGTATCGCCTGTTCAAGCTCATGGAGTCTTTTGGTACGCATTGCGCCTATCGTGTCGATATAAGCGCGGATAAGACCTTGGCGGATCGTATACATGAAAGCTTTGAGCGCCCGCTTTCATTCCTGAGAAATATCGATCGCCGCGAGAAGGGCTTGTCAAGTCAGGCTAACGCCTATCAGGCCCCGCGAGACCCCAATGCAGATACCGTCCTCAGGGAGTACGAGGCGTGGCTGCGCAATGTTGACGGCTCAGCCCCATTCCGCAGCATGATTCTTGCGTTTTCCGATGATCCAGACTATGCGCAGCTCTTGCTTGATGCGGCTCTGGTCGAAGCTGTTTCAAAGGGAAACGCTACCATTCACGTTCATACTGGTGATTTTAATGCCCTCAGTTGGGTGCATGATCGCATTGCTGATGAGTGCGAGAAAGAAACGCCTAGAAGTATGCGGTCCTGGTCGACGACCATGCTCGTCGAGGAGGCCGCCGCCTTTATGCGCTTGCCCGTTTTATACGATGGGGAGCACATCGAGCTTCCCAAAGAGACCGATTACCAAGTCGATGGAGCTGAAAAGGGATGCATTGTACTTGGCAAGGACTCAGTGGGGCATGATGCTCTCATGCCCTTCGAGTTGCTTCCCAAACACATGTTCATTGCTGGCGTCCCAGGCTCAGGTAAGACCAATACCATGCTTCTCCTCGCTGATTCGTTGTGGAACACCGAAGTGCCCGATGACAGAGGCGGAGTGGAAAAGTCTCATATTCCGTTTTTGGCGCTCGAGCCAGCGAAACATGAATATCGTGAACTCGCCAATTTCGATATTCCCGAACTGCTCATCTTTTCTCCCGCGTCCGTCACAAATTTCCCCCTTCGTCTCAATCCCTTTGAATTTCCCAAGGGCCTTACGTTATCTGAGCACATCGGCAAGCTGTGTGAGGTGTTTGAGGGCTCGTTTCCCATCGCACCGCCCGCGCCGTTCATTCTCGACCGAGCCATACAGGCCATCTACGAGCATCACGATTGGAATGTTCACGACGTCAACACCGGATCAAAGCCATATCCCACGATGACCGAACTATATGAGCAATTCGAACGTGAGCTGGAGAACACCAACTACGATAGCGAAATCAGGGGCAACATACGCTCCGTACTCGAGATGCGCATCGGCAGCCTGCTGCGTCGTGAAAAGAAAGCGATGTTCGACGTTGAGCGCTCATCCTTGGCTCCCGAGGAGTGGCTTGAGCACCCCATCATCATTGAGCTCGAGTCCCTTGGTGAGGGCCCGGCGAATTTCGTGACGCTTCTTTTGTGCACTCTCATTCGGGAAGTCCTTAAAGTTTCCTCCGGACAATCCAGCAACCGCGCCGTTCGCCATGTCATTTTCCTTGAAGAGGCACATAACCTGATTGCTCCTCAAACGCAATCCTCGGACAGCATGGACTCGAATCCGAAAATCGCCGCCACGAAGTATATCGTCAAAATGCTCGCAGAGGTCCGTGCTTTGCATGAGGGCATAATCATCGCCGACCAGCTTCCAACTGCGATGGCGCCTGAAGTCATTAAGAACACGAACGTCAAGATCATCCATAGGCTTACTTCCACCGATGACCGTCAATTGGTCGCAGACACTATGTCGGCGAGCGCTTATCAGGTTGAACGCATGGCAACGTTTATTCCCGGCGAGGCGCTGTGCTTTTTCGAAAAGCTCCAACGCCCCTTTGAGATGAGCGTGAGCGAGGTCGAGCAGCACAGCTCAGATAACACCGACGATGACAGGTTGTATGCGCTCATGAGTGAGAAGCCCGGCTTCCAGCGGCAAATGCATGCCGACGAGGAGTTTGAATGGGGCAAGATCCGCTTGAGGGCCGCAAATGTCGTCAAGCAGGAGAAGCAGGCGATTGCGAGCCTGAGCAAGCTCGACGCTTCTCAAATGCGATACGCCGACCTCGAGCGCTACGTGGAAACATGCGCCCGGATACAGACCGGTCTTGAACGCATGCGTTCAAGATTGCTATACGACTGTCAGGCTATTGAACGGCGTTATGGATCAAATGGGTCGCATCATGATCTGCAGGCCGCAATAGCGGAAATAGGACAAAGACATCGCGCGTGCATTGAGAAGCTCATCGCGTTGTATTGATTGGCGGGGTGAAAAGGAACCATGGCGTACAACATCGATCGCTCACGTGGAAAAGTCAGCGATATACAGCGGAATATCGAGAACAAACGAAGCGAAGCGAACGTTCTCGAGGAAAACAAGCAGGAGCTGCTGGATTCTCGTATTGAGATTGAAGACTCTGATTTGGACGAAAACGTTCAGCGCAGACTTGTACAGGAGATTGCAAACGCCTTGCAAGAGAATAGGGAAAAAGCCCAGGAGATCTCCGATGAGATGAATGCTGACGTTGCCGACATTGAAGAGATGAAGCAAGAGGCTCAAGTGTCCATGGAGAGTAACGTGAGCGTGCGAGCTAGCCTAGAGAGGAAGAAGCAACTCCTCGATCGGTTTAATGCCGGCTCTAGCCTCGATGCGGGCTTTGTCGACTTGGAGGATAACCGCATGGATCTCGAGGGCTTCATGGATTCGCTCATCGACACCGGTAAGGAACTCGATGACCTTGCCCGCCGCTTATCTACGATCTAATCAAGGCCTCCATGCGATTCGATTTGGAACATTCGAGAGAATCTGTTGAAGAATCCCGTGAGGCAATTGATGCGTCACGCTCGCAAGTCGATGCGCTTTCCGCAGCGAAAGACGAGCTTCGAGATTGCCTGGAAGATGCAAGCATGGATCACCTTGACATGAAGGTGCAAACATCTGTCGATACACGCCTTGCAAAGGCCCAGTCTGACATTGACGAGCGCATTAGCATCGAGCTGAATACTCTTAAGAGCATCGAATGCGGACTTCAGCGTGAGGCTGATGCGATTGAACGTGCACATGAGACGGCCCGTGAAACGAAAACCAACATCGAACGGAATGGTCTACAGAATGGGAGGCAAGTGCTTCTTGATGAGCTGGACGATTATAAAGAGCGAATCGATGCCGTTCACACGGATATTCTAGAAGCCCTGCATGAGGTCAACGGGTTACTGAACGAGTTTTCGTCGGTCTCCCTCGATGGGGCTTTCTATAATCCGGATGGAGAGAGACGGCGTAAGGCTCTGGAACAATTGACTGATGCCGCTGATGCCCTCAATGACCTTGAGGGATATGTATTGAAGGATGCCGAAGGGGACCTGCTCGCAGCGCGTCATCGTGACGCGATTCCCGTGACCGGAGACACTGCGTTTGATACATCGCTGCGTGCGTATGTGTCCGAGCGTATAAACGTTTTTGATGCTGAGTCCTTGATTGAAGACACGCGATTTGACTCGATGCGCGAGTACATCGAGGCGACTTCGGAAAGTCTCGATGTGATGGGAGGCTTGACGACGGGCGTGTTATCAGCTTCAGCCAGCATATCACTCCTATCCTCGCGTGTTAAAGGTCATTCCGCGTGTGCTGGGGGGCACTGACCATGCATCCTTTCATTACCATTTGCGGCGATACCGTGCCGACCTATCTCTTATGCGGTGTCGCTGGACTTGCGGTAAGTATCTTTGTAGCCATCCGCTTGCTTACGCGACTACATGCTCTTCGCGAGTCCTTTGGCTGCATGCTCATGTCTGTGCCTGTCATTCTTCTTGGGGGACGCGCCTTCAGCGCGCTTTCCCTCGCGATTGACCAACTGGTTCATACGGGAGCGGTCGAATTGGCTTCCGTTTTGACAAAGGGCGGCATCGTGTATTGGGGAGGCCTCATTGCGTATGTGGCGACGGTGTTCTTGGTGTGTCACGTGCGCAAAGTCGCAACTCGTCCCGTATTTGACGTATTGGCTGTCTGCATTCCCGTTTTTCATTCTATCGCGCGCATCGGCTGTTACTGCGCAGGCTGTTGCTATGGAATTGAATCAGATGTATTCGGGTTGCCGTACCGTACCTCCTCGTGTGAGCCGATAGTCCCTCGCATTCCCGTCCAATTGATTGAAGCCGCCTTCGAATCCCTTTTAGCCATGGAGCTTTTCAGGCGGTTTAACGATCGTACACAAACGGACGCTTTCGAATCAAATAGGTCGTCGCTCATCGAAAGCTACTTTGCGTCCTATGCCTGCTTTCGCTTCATGATTGAATTCTTAAGGGGCGACGCCATACGCGGTGTGTACTTCGGGCTGTCTTTCAGCCAGTATGTGTCGCTCATCGTTCTGATGGTCATGACGCTCAGACGCCATCAACGAACACGTGGACACGTGGCGGGCATCGATTCCAACCGGCAATGTAGGTCTCCATAACGGCGTTGGAATCGAATTGCATGTCAAGGGTTGTGATTTGTATTGAACAAGGCAGATGTGTATCGGTGCATTTGGTTTGGCTTGAAGGGAACATTCGATGAGTAGAGCATTGAGCTATTTATCCACGATGTGTTTCAGCACAGTAATGGGCGTGGCAATCGGAGCGGTAGGCGGTGGTCTTCTTGCTATCTGTTGCGATCTATTCGCATGCGGCTGGAATATCGTTACTCTCCATTGGTTTCGTGACTACATGGCCGGACCGGACCTCCTAACCCTGGTCGGTATTGGCGCTCTTGTCGGTGGATTTCTTGGTATGGTATTCGGATATTTCGCCGAGCAGTCTGCCGAAGAGCGCGAAGAGAGGATGAAGGCAGAGGCAGATCGAGAGGAGGCGAAGAAGACCTTTGATTCATGGATAGCCGCCCTTCATTCGGCTGCTATCGATGTTGTCGAGTCCATGCAATTGCATTCCAAGTCTCAAATTCAGGAAGGATTGGAACGCTTTTTTTCATTTGAGGAACAGGCTGCTAAGTTTGATGAAGAGCCGCCTGTAGGTATAGATCAAGATAAATTTATGGGCAGATACGGCGGAAATTATCAGACGACGTTTGATTTCTTGTGCAAAAAGGCTATTGAACAAGTTTGCAATTATGTCCATAGAGCACTGAACAGCCATGCTGATGACACCGCGTTGGAGAATATCGAGCCGGCGTTGTATCTAATCTCTATGCTTGATGCCCATTGTCGGAAAGGGTCGACATCTATCCGATTTGGGGCAAGCTCAGCCAAAGCGGCTTTGCTCACGATTCAAGAGTCGATAACTTTTCTGCAAAAGGGATGGTATGCGATTTCGTTTGAAGACTATGGAGTCGTAACATTCGGTAATGACGACCCACGTGAATGGTCTCAGGATAAAGCCGAGGCTGCATATGATGAGTTATGCAGGTCTCTAGCCCAGCTTGATTCCGAGGCCCTTACGCGCGACTGCGTAACCGCATGCGCAACATTGTCAGTGTCGTTCTTCAGGTTGGTCGGGCAGCTCATGTGGCATTATGCAGACGCCACTCCCTTCAATGTCGAACGATTCGATGAGATTCATGATGCCTACAACGCCTTTACCGCGCATGTAAAATATGCCGATTCAATCCTCCATGACAACGTATGCCTTGGGACTGCCGAGGAGGTTCTCGCTCGAATTTACGTCAAGAACAAGATGGGCGGTTCCTCTACGGTCAAACAGGAAGAGCCGTATCTTTTCGCGTGGGTTGACGATTGCATCGCGGAAGAGGACTTCACATCCTGCTTCAGTTTGGTATCGGGCCTTGCGTGGCTTGGGCTTTTTGACCTTGAACAGAGGATTCTCCGTATCTTTGTCGATAGAAAGGTCCAGTTGACGGAGGAGCTTCAAAATCGACTTGGCGTTCTGGAAAGCGGGCGCACGTCGACGGTTCGACTGTTTGACGTTGAGCCAACGGATGACTTCGTGTTTGACACCTCCTCAATGGAATGGAACGCCAAGGACCTGTCTTTCTTCTTCCGCAACCTCGCCATTAAGAAAACCGACCTTGTCTATTCGCTTGCACTCGATAAGTGGACAAAGGCGCTGCCACTGAGACGCGGTCTGAAAGTCTCATCGGATGAGATATTCGATGCGTTCGAAGCTTTGGTTCTCGACTATGACGGAGAGGTCTCCTGTGAGCGTGTGACTGCCCGCGCAGCTGACTTAACTAATCTGCGATCTGCCGATGCGACGCTGTTCCGTTTCTCGTCCGATCGAAGCCGTTGCCTCAGCATGTTGTTTACGTGCGAGAAGTTTGGCCGTAATCTCAACGTTACGATTTACACACTCTTCACTCCCGAGAGCGGTCTTCCTTTGCCTGAATTAGAGACCTACGCGATGGCGGCGAAATCCAATATGTACATGGAAACGTTCCGCGAATCCATCTTGCAGACGCTCGATGAGACGCTGAAGGTCGAGAAGAGCATATATGGCGACGAAGAGGCGGAATCCGACGCGCCGATCACGGGTCGCAACGTGATTGCTTAACGATTGAGCTCAAGAACACTCACGTTGTTCGTCTGGGTGTCGAATTCGGATTCGACGCGCATCGGCTGACGCCCGGTAAGCGCCTCTACACCTCAACGCGCGCCGTCCCTTGTGAGGATTGGCGCGCGTTGTATCATCTACCTCGTGTGCGCGGGCTTGCCGCCCCAGTAGAACTCGGCAAAATGTCTTTCACGCTCACAGGGCACACCCACGAGGCGCATTGTGGCGCGCACGATGTCCTGTGCGGCATCGGGACGCCTGAGGGCGTTGGCGTTGACTAGCAGGGCGTGAAGGGCTTCGCTGTTGTCGTGCAAGTGCTTGAGCTGCATGATGAGCTCGCGCGGTGTGGTGGCGTGCATGCTCGCACCGAACGAGGTGAGCATGGCCGTATTGGCGCGTTCCTGCCCATAGGACTTGCCCAAGAGAATCATCGGCAGCTCGGCACAGAGGCACTCCGTTACCGTCAGGCCACCGGACTTGAGGATCGCGAGGTCGCAGGTGCGCATGAGCGCAGCCATGTCGTCCATGTAATCGAGGACCGTCACATTGGGGAGTTTCATGCCCTCAAAGACGGAGCGCAAATGTTTGGCGTACCCGATGTCCTTGCCTGGCAGGAAGACGAAGTGCATGGAATCGAAGCTTCGCAGGTAGGGGAGGGTTTCCTCGATGGCCGCTCGGAAACGCACATACGGCTGGGGCAGCGCGGCCCCCGCCATGACGAGCACCAGGGTCTTGTCTTTGGGAAGGCCGAAGCGCCCGCAGTTTCCCTCTCGGTCGCACGGCTCGCTGAAGCCCGCGCGGATGGGGATGCCCGTGACCTCGATGCAGCGCTCGGGGACCTTGCGAGGCCGCAGCGTCTCGGCCATGAACTCCGTGGCGACGCAGAACAGATCGGTCTCTTTATGCGGCCACCAGCCCTCGATCTCGTAATCGGTGGGCACGCAGACGAGCGGAAACTCCACGCCGGTCATCATGCGCGCGCCGACAGCTGTATTGGCGGCGGTGATATGCGTGCAGATGACCGCGAGGGGCCGCTTTTCCAGCACGTAGTCATTGAAGGATCCGAACATGATCTTGGACCACGCGGAGCCTCCGCCCCACAGGAGTCGCCCCGTGAGGGTGTATCGCCAAGTGACATCGTAGATGGGGCGCGTCGGCCCCGTGAACGATGCGGCCGTCTTGTTGCCGTCGAACTTGATGCGCCCGAAGTCCAGCACGTCGAGCACGTCGACCTCCACGTCCTCGGGGACACCGTCGGTGCCGCGTAGCATCTCCACCGCCTGCGCAATGGCGTTGGCGGCAGCTCGATGGCCCGATCCAACCGAAGCGTGCATGATGGTGATGACGGGACGCTTTTCCGAGACGATGGCGGTGCTTGTGGATTCGTTGAGGGATTCAGTCTGCATAGGGTGATCTCCATGGACGACTACCACCTGCATTGTACGTCCCCACGTGCAAGAGCCGCGCGCAATAGGGTAAGAGCAGAGAAATGACGTACCGAAACGCACCGAAAGGAACTCACGATATGCCGACCATTCGCGACCTCATCATCGTCGGCGGCGGGCCCGCCGGCTATTCCGCCGCGCTCTACGCCGCGCGCGCCAGCCTCGATACGCTCGTCGTCGAGCAGGGCATGCCGGGCGGCCAGATCGCCACCTCCGACCTCATTGACAACTACCCCGGGATCCCCAGCTGCTCGGGCGCGGAACTCGGCCAGAAGATGCAGGACCATGCGCAGCAGGCCGGCGCCCAGTCTGCCTACGGATCCGTGCAGTCTATCGACGTTGATAACGAGGGGATCTTCTTGATCACGACCGATATGGAGACGTTGCAGGCCCGCTCCGTGATCGTCGCCACGGGGGCGACGCCGCGCTCTGGCGGCTTTGAGGGGGAGGACGCCTTCCGGGGCAGAGGAGTCTCGTATTGCGCGACCTGCGACGGGATGTTCTACCGCGGCAAGCATGTGTTCATCATCGGGGGCGGCAACTCGGCGGTGGAGGAGGCGCTCTACCTGTCGAACATAGCCTCCGAGGTCGAACTCGTGGTGCGCCGCGATGCGTTCCGCGCCTCCCGAGGGATGGTCAATCGGCTCCTGGGGCGAGACAATATTACCGTAAGGTACCAAACGAGTATTACCAAAGTCTCAGGGGAGAGATTCATCGGCTCCATAACCTTCCGCGACAACGCGTCCGGCGAGGAGCACGTCGAGGCATTCGATGAGGGCTCTGTCGGAATCTTCGTTGCCGTGGGTCATATTCCATCCGTAGACCTCGTCTCATCGATCGTCGATCTGGGGCCCGACGGCGGCGTGCTGACCGAAGAATCAATGGCCACGCGCACGCCCGGACTGTTCTGCGCCGGCGATATGCGATCAAAGAGTCTGCGTCAGGTCGTCACGGCGGCGTCTGATGGCGCAATTGCAGCCATGTCCACTTATCACTATCTAGAAGATTTAAATTGATTCTGTTTCGTGATAATATATATTATGTAAAGTAGATTTCTTCAAGCATCTCATGGGATAATCGACGTCACGATCGATAATGAATGGCCTCCCGTTTCTTGGCACATGAAAACACTCAAGGAACGGGAGGCCTAAGCATGGAGCGAAACAACGAATAGTTCTCACGTGGAATACGCGCGGAACGGAGGCCGCTCGGTCTACTCGCCGAGCCATTCATAGCCGATGATGAGTCCGGTCGCCTCGGCATAGTACGAACAGAGCCCCCCGCATGGAAGAACGCGAATCTGCGACTGCGGCCATTCGGTCATAATCGAATCGCTGAGGGCGTGTGCGCCGGCCTCATTTGAGACGTGATCGATGTACACCAAGCCGCCGCGGAATCCATCCGAGCGCATCACATCGATGATCTTGCGATACGTCTTGCGGTCACCGCGCGTCGGCGCCACCACCTTGATCGTGCCCTGCGCACTCGCGGTTCCGAGCATGCGAATCGAAAGCCCGCTCGCCAACGCCCCCACCAGTTTGGGCATACGTCCGTTCTTGGTGAGATTATCATAGCTGCTCAGCGAGTACTGCACCTGCGAATGGGCGGCAAGGCGATCGGCGTAGGCCACCGCCTCATCGAACGTGCAGTCAGGATTATTGGTAAGGTACCTATCTAATAGTTCGATGATCAATTCGAGCTTTCCGCCCGCGGCATGCGAATCGAGCACGTAGATGTTCTTACCGGCTATCTGGCCATCGTGCTCGCGGGCGTACTCGTCCATGACGAGGTTGCGCCCCATCTCGGCGGCGTCGAAGCTACCCGAGAGATTGGACGAGATGGTCACCGCGATCACGTTATCGGCGCCGCGAAAAAGATCGGCCCACTCCCCCGCACTCGGGCACGCACTGCCCGACGCCGTGCTCTCCGCGGCGACGCGACGGTTGAGCTCCTCGACATCGAGCGACGCGTCATCGATGAACTCCTCCCCCGCCACCTCGATCTTGAGGGGCGCGACCGCATAGATGCAGTCGGGAGCGGTCGGTCGATATTCGCGGAGGTTACAGCTTGAATCAGCGATGAGTGCCCAAGTCATTCATATTCCTTTCGCCCATATGCGAGTGCTCAGAGTATATACCTTATTGCGCCGGCGGGGTTCACCCATCCGACACGCCAAGACACCTTCTGCCCAATTAAAACGGCGGAGGATCTGCTCCCCCGCCGTTGCGCGCTCTATGTATGGATCGGGCGCTAGTAGCGTACGAACACCATGCCGGACTGCACGGGACCGACGACCACGCCGACGCCGTACGTGGCGGCGTGGATCATCTGGCCGTTGCCGATGTAGATGCCGCAGTGGCCGGAATTCACGGCGACGTCACCGGGCTGGGGGTTGCTCACGCGCGGCCATCCGAGGAAGGTGTATGTCGTGCCCAGACGCGTGTAGCTACCCGTCAGGCAGTAGCTCACGAATCCGGAGCAATCGAACTGGCCGGGAGCGCAGGCGCCCCACACGTAATCGGCTTTGCCGACCCAGCTGTAGGCGCGGTCGACGATGGCGTTGCCGGTGCCGGGATTGTATCCGGGCTCGGGATCGGGTTCGGGCTGCGGCTGCGGCTGCGGCTGCGGGGTCGGAGTGGGCTGGGAAGGGGTCTCGCCCTGCGTCCCACCGCCTTGATTGCCGGTACCGGAATCGGGCGTCTCGGTGTTCTCGACGTCCTGGATCTGTTCGCTCGAGCCGGCGTTGAGACCCTGCTGCAATGCTGCGTTGGCGGCCGCCTCGGCAGCCAACTCCTCCTGGAGTTTGGCGTCGAGGGAGTTGACCAGCGACGAGGCGCTCGCGCGCTGCTCGTTCAGCTCATCGACCTTCTTCTGCGTCGCCTGAACGTTCTTCTCCTGCTCAGCCTGCTTGTCGGTGAGCTCCTGCTTGAGGGTCTTCACCTCGGAGATGGTCTCGGCCTGCGTGTTGGCCACCTTGTTCATGTAGGTCACGCTCGAGACGAGCTGATCGAACGACTCGGAAGCCATCACGATCTCGAGCAGTCCGGCAAGGCCGCCCTTGTACTCGGAGGAGACGAACGTGGAGAGAAGCTCCTGGCGCTCGGCGATCTCGGAGTTCTTCTGGTCGATCTCGCCGCGCGTGCGCTCGAGCTCACCCGTGAGCTCGCCGAGCTCGCCGGTGATCTGCTCGGATTGGCGACCGATGGCCTCGAGCTGAGCACGGGCGGCGGCGAGATCGGACTCGGTGTCGGCAAAGGCGAAGGTGGGAACGCCGGAGAACAGCACGAGGCCGGTAAGACCCGCGACGATCGCACGGCGAACGGTAAGGCTGCGTTTAGAGTGCGTCATATGAGAAACTCCTCGATGCGCGCGCTGCGCGCTCGGTTACTGGACCTTGACGAGGCTGTACAGTTCCTGGTCGCCGGCGGCGGCGAGCGCCTTGCGCGGTTCGAGGAACGTCAGCTCCAAGATACAAGCATACCCTACTAGTACGCCCGACACATCTTGCACAAGTTTTCCGGTCGCCGCGACGGTGCCGCCCGTGGCGATCAGGTCGTCGACGATGAGCACGCGATCCCCGGGCTGGATGGCGTCGCGGTGGATCTCGAGCGTGTCCGTGCCGTACTCGAGCTCATAGCTAACGGCATAGGTCTCGCGCGGGAGCTTGCCGGGCTTGCGCGCCGGAATGAAGCCCGCACCGAGCTCGAGGGCCACGGGGACACCGATCATGAAGCCGCGCGCCTCGGGGCCGACGACCTTGGTGACGCCCGCATCGCGGAAATGATCGGCGATGTCCTTGACCGTGCGGCGCATGGCCTCGGCGTCCGCGAACAGGGGCGTGATGTCCTTGAACACGACGCCCGGCTCGGGATAGTCGGGAATGTCGGTGATGTAGGACTCGTAATCGAAGCTTGCCATGGTGTGCGCTTTCTACTCTGCGTCCAAGGGTAGGACGCGAATGGGCTGGGCTGCAAGTTCGCTCGCGTCGAGCGGAGAGATGCCTGAGGATGAGATGGAGGAGGCGTACGATGCGGCTGCGCGCCCCTGGGCCGCCTGCTCCGCACGCGTTATCTCGTCGTCGATGGCGTCCACGTCGGCGTCCTCGACGACCGCGTTGAGCGATTCGAAGACGCGGTTGCGCAGCAGCGCGGTGCGGACCCCGTCGGTGAGGTCGTGCAGCGTCTTGAACGCGCGATCGAGCTTGGCCTCGCGGTCGTCGTCCGAATCGTCCGTGCCGAGCATGCCGATGAGCACCTGCTCGAAGAGGGCCGACTCGCGGTTCGCGGCGATGACGTACTGGCGCAGGTTGCGCGGCTCGATGTGGAAGCGCGAGAGCTCGGCGCAGTGACGGATGATCTCGAAGTCGCGGCCGTCGATCAATTCGCGATTTTGGGGGCTGCGAACGATGCGTATGAGGTCGTTGTCGGCCAGCTGCCGCAGAAACGCGATGTCGACGCCTAGGATATCGGGGACGTCCTCGATGAGATGGAGCTTTTGGCGGGTCTCCTTGGAGGCGACCTTCATGGGGGCATCGGTGAGCAAGCCGACCTCGAACGCGAGCGTGGAGAGGTCGGAGGCGCTGTCAAGCTTTTGCTTGATGGCCGAGAGCGGCATGTACCTCGTTTTTTGCAGATGCAAAATGACCTCAAGCCGATCGACGTCCGCTTTGGAGTACTGACGGTAGCCCTTGGGCGTGCGGTGCGGCGTTATGAGCCCCTCGTCCTCGAGGAAGCGGATCTTGGAGTTTGAGAGGTCGGGGTACGTTCCGCGGAGCAGGTTCACCACCTGCCCGATGCTGAGGTAGCTGCGCTCAGCCAAACTACTCACCGGTTTCGATGCGCTCCACGGTGCTCTCGTGGTACATCAGCGTGAAGGTGCCGATCTGCACGGAAGAGCCGTCGTGCAGAGGGGCGGAGTTGACGATCGCGCCATCGACCCAGGTGCCGTTGAGGGACCCCAGGTCCTCGATGAGGACACCCGCCTCGTTGCGCAGGATCTTAGCGTGGCTGCGCGAGACGGTCATGTCGTTGAGGAAAATGGTGTTGGCCGGATCGCGGCCGATGGTGATCTCGGGGGCGTCGATCTCGAAGACGTTGCCGGTCTGGGGACCCTTGATGATGGAGAGCACGGGAACGACAAGCGAGGCGCTCTTCATCAAATCGGGTGCCGTCGCGTCGCTGCTCGGCATGCGGAAGACGCGCGTCGTCTCATTCTGCTCGAAGTTGGCCATGGGAACCCCCTATTGGATACCCCAGATTACCATCCGGGAAAACGTCATTGATTCATTCATTCTACCGCAAGCGACGGGCGTGCAGGAGCAATCACGCAGTCTCCGCCGCAGAAGCCTCTTCACCCTCATCGATATCCGGGTTAAGGAAGTCCTCGTCCTCGTCCTCGGGATGGGCGATGGCGTTGCGGATGGCCTGCAGGCCCTTGACGGTGTACACGAGGCCGGTGAGCAGCGAGCAGCACACGCCCGCATACACGAAGAAGATGCCGAGCGGGACGGGCGTGCAGTTGAGCCCAGGAAGCCACGTGAGCGAATCGGGGACGATGCACAGGCCGTCGAGGACGGGCAGGCCGAGCAACATGAGGGTGAACCCGCTCATGAGCAGCGCGGTGGCCAGCTTGCCGACGAACACGACATCGATGGGCCGCTTATGGTAGCGCTTGACCACGAAGTTGCCCAAAAACAGGTAGATGTCGCGCCCCACGATGGCAAGGCAGATCCACAGGGGCAGCTCCTCGCGGACGACGAGGCCCACGACGCCGCAGAACAGCAGGGCGCGGTCGACGATGGGGTCGAGCAGCTTGCCCAGCCAACTCACCGTCTTGGTCATGCGGGCGATCTGGCCGTCCAGCCAGTCGGTGGACGCGGCGACGGCGTAGATGACGAGCGCGACGTATCGATTGAAATCGGTGACGAACAGGTACAGGAACACGCCGGTGAGGATCAGGCGGGTGAACGTGATGAAGTTGGAGATGGTGAAGATCTTGTTGGACGGATAATCGGACGTGCCGATGAGCTCCTTCTTGATCTTCTTCCTGATCTTGCCTGCTGCCACGCGTGACTCCCCTGGTCGATGAAAAACACTGGAAGGATGATACCCGCTTTGCGGATGGCTAACCCATCAGCTAAACAAAAAGGGCGGCCATACAGCCGCCCTCTCATGCTCCGTGGTCGGGACGACTGGATTTGAACCAGCGACCCCTTGCGCCCCATGCAAGTGCGCTACCAAGCTGCGCTACGTCCCGAAGCAAGGAAGTACTTTACCCAAAGCCCGCCCCGGATGCAAGAAGAATTTTGAAACTTCCTAAGATTTTAGGGCGACGGCACGTCTGAGCAGCTCAAATGCGAGAGCCTGCTTGCCGGTGCACGGCAGCTCCTCAACGCCTTGCGAGCTCACCCACGTCACGGCATTCGTGTCGGAGCCGAAGGTCGACTCGGCGCGCGACACGTCGTTGGCGACGATGGCGTCGCAGCCCTTGCGCTCAAGCTTGGCGCGCGCACGCCTCACCAGGTCGTTGGTCTCAGCGGCGAAGCCGATGACCACGCGTTTTCCCTTGACGCGGGACATCTCGGCGAGGATGTCGGCGGTCTTGACGAGATCGATATGCGTGAGCTCGCCATCGGCCTTGCTCAACTTATGGGGCGCCGGGTGCGCGGGGGCGTAATCGGCGACCGCGGCGGCGCAGATGAGCATGGTGCACGCATCGAAGCGCTGCGATACGGCATCGAGCATCTGCGCCGCGCTCTCGACGCGGACGCCCTCGACGCCGAAGGGAATCGAGAGCTGGGTCGAGGCGGTCACGAGCGTGACCTCGGCCCCCATGGCGCGCGCCGCCCGCGCGAGCGCGTGGCCCATCTTGCCCGACGAGCGGTTGCCGATGTAGCGAACGGGGTCGATCGCCTCGCGCGTCCCCCCCGCGGTGATGAGCACGCGCTCCCCCGCCAGCGCCTGGGAGGTCTCCAGGGCGACGAGCGTGCGCGCGACGATGTCGTCGACGTCGGCGAGCTTGCCCTCCCCCGTGTCGCCGCACGCGAGGTAACCCGTGGCGGGGCGCACGATGTCGAAGCCGCGCTGCTCGAGCGTGGCGATGTTCTTCTGCGTGGCCTCCGCCTGCCACATGCCGACGTTCATGGCGGGCGCGACGACCACCGGCGCATCGGTGGCGAGGACGGTCGTGGTGAGCAGGTCGTCGGCCTGCCCGTGCGCGACCTTGGCGACGACGTTCGCCGTCGCGGGGGCGACGAGCACCACATCGGGCTCCTTGGCCAGCGAGATGTGGTGAATGGGGTCGCTGGGGTTGTCGAACAGGTCGACGGCGACCTCCTCGCGCGTAAGCGCGCGGAAGGTGGTGGGGCCCACAAACGAGGTGGCGTGCTCCGTCATGCACACCTTAACGCGAACGCCGGCCTTTTGCAGGGCGCGCGCGATCTCACATGACTTGTAGGCGGCGATGCACCCCGTCACGCAGAGCAGGACGGTCTTTTGCACGGTCTACTCCTCGGCATTCAAGACGATGATGCGGTGGCAGTAGGGGCACTCGGCGATATCGCCCGCGTGGCGCAGCGCGTCCATGGAGGCGGGCTGCAGCGCCGTGCGGCACACCGTGGGGACGTTGCCCTCGATGCGCTCGACGGTCAGGCCGCGAAAGCGCGCGAGACCGCGCTCGTACATCGCGCGGGTCTCCTGCGGCAGGCGCCCCAGGAGATGTTCGCGGCGGCGCGTGAGCTCATCGATGGAGGCCTGCAGACCGGCTGCCTGCTCGCGGGCGGCCTTGGTGTCCTCGATGATGGACGCCTCGAAGCGCTTGATGTACCCGGCGAGCTTGTCCTCGCGGGCGCGCGCCGCCTCGAGCTTCTCAAGGGCGGCCGGTCGGTCGAACGCGATCTTGTCCAGGCGCTTGGCGAGCAGCGAGAGCTCCTCCTCCAAATCGCGGACGGCGCGATAGTCGCTTGCGTCGATCGGGCGCTCCTGGGCGGCGGTGATGGCCTCGTGGCAGGAGCGCTCCGCCTCGTCGAGGTCGTCGACGGCGATCTGGGCGTCCTTGCGATCGGCGAGCAGGCGCGTCGCCTCGGACTTGAGCTTGGCGTAGGAGGCGCGCTTCTTGGCGAGCTCGGCGATGAGCGGCAGGTCCTTGAGCGTCTTGCGCTCGCGGTCGAGTTCGAGATCGGTCTCCTGGAGCTTGATCAGGTCGGAACCTTGGCTCATGCATGTCCTCCTTGCGACGGCGCCCACCACTGCTGGGGGAGCGAAATGATATGTATACGGTCTTGCGCGACGCCCGCATGCGCGGTCGCATCGGCAAGTATGCGGCAAAACGGCTGCTCGATCCGGTCATGCCCGAGCAGCACGACAGAAAGCCCACGGAGCGCGAGATCCTGCGCGCGGTGGTAGCCCAGCTCCCCGGTCACGACCGCGTCGCAGCCGTGCTCGAGCGCAAGCTCGCCGAAGTCACCGAGCGAGCCGCCCACGAACGCGATGCGCCGCACGAGGGCGTCGGGTCTCCCCCACGCCTGCGCGCATGTCGCGAACGCCTCTTGCGCGCGGAGGGCGAGCTCCTTCACCGTGATGGGGTCGGTCTCGCAGATCCCCCCGATGCCCGTGCGCTCCGGCTCCTCCGCCCATTCCAGCGACGTGCTCGCCGTGAGCCCCATGAGCCGCGGAAGCAGCGTGCGGGCGGCACATGAGCGGTCGAGGTTGGTGTGCATCGAGATGATGCCCACGCCGCGGCGGGCGGCCTCGAACACCGTCGCCGAGGAGCTCGGCCTGCCGGGCGCGGCGGGGCAGAACCGGTCGGGAGCCGAAAGGTAGACGGGATGGTGCGTCACCAGGACGTTGGCTCCGCGCCGGACGGCCTCATCCAGCGAGGTGACCGTCGCGTCGAGCGCGCAGGCGACGCCCGCCACCTCGGCGTCCGGATCGCCCACCGAGAGCCCGACGCGATCCCAGGGCTCCGCGTCCCGGGCAGGGAACGCCTCGAAGAGCGCGCGCTCCAACTCCCCTACGTTCATGCGCCCACCACCTCGAAAAGCGCCTGTGCGAACCGTTCGAGCGAGTCGGGCTCCACCCGGTCGTCGAAGGAGATCCGCAGGGACCCCAGCGCCTTCTCACGCGGAATGCCCATGGCGCGCAGGACATGGCTCGCGTCGAGGCTCGCGCTGGAGCACGCGCTGCCCGCCGAGACCTCGTAGCCGCGCCCGTCGAGCTGGAGAATGAGCTCCTCGGAGTCGATGCCGTCGACGTAGATGCTCACGATGCCCGGCAGCCGCTCGACGGACGCCCAATCGCCCATCGTCGCATGGATGCGCGGGTGGGCGCACAGGCGCGTGTAGAGCCCGTTCGCAAGGGAGCCGACCTGCTCGCGGTGATGCACGACCAGGGGCCGCAGGGCGCTCGCCGCGGCGGCGAGCGCGACGATGGCGCGCAGGTCCTGCGTGCCGGGCCTGAGGCCGCCTTCCTGCCCGCCGCCGAAGCTCCTCGCCCGTATGGGCGTGCGAGACTTGAGGTAGAGCGCGCCGATGCCGACCGGGCCGCCTACCTTGTGGCCGGCAAGCGAGAGCGCATCGACGCCGAGCGCGGACACGTCGAAGGGTATGTGCAGCCACCCCTGGATCGCGTCGCTGTGCATGCGCGCCCCCGCGCCGTGCGCGATGCGCGCAAGATCGGCGATGGGCTGGACGACGCCCGTCTCGTTGTTGGCGAGCATGACCGACACGAGCGCGACGTCGCTCGAGATGAGCCGCTCGAGTGACGATGGGTCGATGCGGCCCGTCGAGTCGGGTTTGATCACATCGACCGTAAACCCATCGGCGCGCAGCGGGGGCAGGTTGTCGAGGATGGAGTCGTGCTCGACCGCCGAGACGATGACGCGCGACCTGCCGCGATCGCGCTCGCGCACGGCCTGGGCGATGCCCAGAAGGGCGAGAACGTTCGCCTCGGTGCCGCCGCCCGTGAACACGATCTCGCTCGCGCGCACGCGCGTACCGAGGCTCGCCGCGACGGCGCGGCGGCACTCCTCCAGCCGTATGGCGGCTTGACGTCCCAGGGAATGAAGCGAATTGGGGTTGACCCCCGCGAGACGGGAGGCGTCGTAGTCGGCCTGCGCCTGAACCGCCTCGGGCCGCATCGGCGTGGATGCGGCGTAGTCGAGATTCACATACCGTTGCGTGGACATGGGCTACGCGCCGATCCGAGAGCGGCCGAGCTCGGCCGCGGAGCGGATGGCCTCGACGGCTGTCGCCGGGTCCTTCGCGCCAAAGACCGCGGACCCGGCGACGAGCACCGTGGCGCCCGCGGCAGCGATCTCCTCCGCATTGGCGATACCGACGCCGCCGTCGACCTCGATGAGCGGTGCGACGCCATGCGAGGCGCACAAGGCGGTGAGCTGCCGTAGCTTCTCGATGGTGCGCGGAATGAACGCCTGGCCGCCGAACCCGGGGTTGACGCTCATGAGCAGGACCATATCGACATCCTCGATGATGTCCTCGAGGACGGAGACGGGGGTTGCGGGGTTGAGGACGACGCCGGCCTTGCACCCGCGCTCCTTGATGTGCGCGATGGTGCGATGCAGGTGCGTCGAGGCCTCGTAGTGCACGGTCAGGAGGTCGGCGCCGGCATCGATGTACCAATCGATGGTGTCATCGGGGTTGGAGACCATGAGGTGAACGTCGAGCGGGATGACCGTCGCGTCCTTGCACGCCTTCACGATGGCGGTGCCGTAGCTCAAGTTGGGAACGAAGTGCCCGTCCATCACGTCGACATGGATGAGGTCCGCGCAGGCGATGCGGTCGAGGTCGCGCGCCAGATGCGCCATGTCGGCGGAAAGAATCGAGGGCGAGATCTTGATGGGTGCGGACATGGCGTGTTCCTTTCGAACGGACGATATGCGATTGATGGATGTGGGCGGGGGCCAAAAGGACCCGGCCCCCGGCGGACCGCAGCGGGCGACCCCCCGTGCGCAGGGCAGCGGGCCACCCGTAGGCGCTACTCGTCGAGGCCGTAGAACTCCTCGTTGGGAATGCGGTTGACGAGCGTCTCCAGGACGGACTCGAGGGTGACGCCGCCGTACAGGACGCTCTCGAGCGCGAACGTGAGGGGTACGTCGACGCCCTTGGAGCGGGCGAGCTCACTCACGCTGCGCGCAGCGGCGGCGCCCTCGACGACCATGCGACGGCGGCTCTGGTACTCCTCGAGCGATTCGCCGCGGGCGAATGCCTCGCCGAACGTGCGGTTGCGCGAGTGCCGGGAGGTGCAGGTGACGATGAGGTCGCCCATGCCGGCAAGACCCATGCAGGTCATCGCCTCGCCGCTGCAGGCATGCACCAGGCGGCTGATCTCGGCCAGGCCGCGCGTCATGATGAGCGCGAGGGCGTTGTCGCCCATGCCGGAACCGGCCGCGATACCGCAGATGATGGCCATGACGTTCTTCATGGCGCCACAGAGCTCGACGCCCACCATATCGGAGGACAGGTACACGCGAAACGCGGGGCTCAGCGTGAGCTCCTTGAAGAACTCGCCGACCTCGACGCTCTCGCAGGCGATGGTCGAGGCGGAAAGCGACCCGTGGCAGATCTCCTCGGCATGGTTGGGGCCCGAGAGCGCGGCGATGCGCTCGGGATGGCCGATCTCGCTGGCGATGACGTCGCTCATGAGAAGACCGGTACCGAGCTCGATGCCCTTGGCGAGGCAGAGGACGGGCAGCGAGTCGCTCACATACGGCGCGCAATCCCGCGCCACGCCGCGTAGAAACGCGGACGGCACGGCGAAGATCGCGGCGTCCGCGCCGGTAAGGGCCTCTTCGTGCGAATTGGTCGCCGTGACGTTGTCGGGCAGGGTGTAGTCCTTGAGGTAGCAGGCGTTCGTATGGCGCTCGTTGATCTCGATGACCGGGTCGGCATCGTAGGACCACATGACGACGTCATGGCCATGCGATGCGACGAGGCCCGCCATGGCGGTGCCCCACGAGCCGGTGCCTATCAGTGCAATGCGCATATCACTCATCCATCTTGTCGACGCGTTTGGTAAATGAAAGCTTGGACTCGGTGCCGTTCATGAGCTTCTTGATGTTGGAGCGATGCGCCCACACCACCAGCAGGCCGAGGGCCCCCATGATGAGCTTGAACACGAGGGACGCGTGCGGAAACAGCAGGCAGGCCGTGATGCCGACCAACCCGGCAGTCGCAATCGAGCCGACGCTCACGAACTTGGTAAGGGCGACGAGGACGATGAAAATGCCTAAGTGAAGCAGCGCCCATGGCACGTTGATCGCAAACAGCACGCCGACTCCGGTGGCGATGGACTTCCCGCCCTTGAAGCGCAGATAGAAGCTGAACATGTGACCAACGACACACGAGATGCCGAGAACGGCAATGACGAAATCATGTGAACCGCCGGGGTAGAACGACGCGACGGAGCAGCCGAACGCCCAAGAGAGGAGCGGAAGCGCACAGTTGATGCTGATGACCGCCTTGAGGACATCACACAAAAGCGTGAGGATGGCCACCTTGGGTCCGCCGGCGCGCAGCGCATTTGTGGTACCGATGTTGCCCGATCCGACCTTCTGCAAGTCCACATGGGCAAGACTCTTGGCAAAGAACTTGCCAAACGGAATACCACAGAGCGCGTAACTGACCACGCAGGCCAATGCGAGGCAAAGCCACGCATGCATGGACGTGGAACCCATTCCCTACTCCTTGTCCTTGTCGGACTTCTTGGCGCGGAAGCGCAAGCGGATCGGCGTGCCCTTGAAATCGAACGTCGCGCGCATGCGGTTCTCGATATAGCGCTTGTAGTTGTCGGTGACCAGGTCCGTGTGGTTGACGAAGAACGTGAACGCCGGGGGCTTCTCGCCGGTCTGCGTGACGTAGTGCATCTTGAGGCGGCGCTTGCCGTCGGAGACGGTGTGGCCGAACTCGCGCATGTCGGTGAGCAGGCGGTTGAGCTGCGACGTGGTGATGTGGCAGGCGCGGCGCTCGGCAGCGGCGTCCACCATGTCCCAGATCTTATGCACGCTGCGCCCGGTCATGGCGGAGATGCGCAGGTACTCGGCCCACGGGGCCATGGTGAGGCGGCGGTCGACCGTCTCCATGACGGCATCGCGCTCGTAGTCGTCCTTGAGCAGGTCCCACTTGTTGAGCAGGACGACGAGCGCGCAGCCGCGCTCGATGGCGAGGTTCGCGACCTTCTGGTCCTGCTCGGTAACGCCCGTGGACGCGTCGACCACGAGCAAGGCCACATCGGCGCGATCGATCGCGCGTAGGCCGCGGACCATGGAGTAGTACTCGATGTTCTCGTAGACGGTGCTCTTCTTGCGGATGCCCGCGGTGTCGACCATGCGGTAGCGCTTGCCGTCGCGCTCGACCACCGTGTCGATGGCGTCGCGCGTGGTGCCCGCGATGTTGCTCACGATGGAGCGATCGTTGCCGATCATCTTGTTGAAGAGCGAGGACTTGCCGGCGTTGGGGCGCCCGATGATGGCAACGCGCAGGGTGTCGGGCTCGTCCTCCTCCTCGCCCGTGTCCTCGGGCAGAAGGGCGACGACCTCGTCGAGCAGGTCACCCGTGCCATGGCCGTGCAGCGCGGAGACCGCGACCGGGTCGCCGACGCCCAGGGAGTAGAACTCCCACAGGTTGTCGTTCTCGCGGGCGGGGTTGTCGAGCTTGTTGACGAGCAGGAACGTGGGCTTCTTGAGCTTGCGCACCATGCGCGCCACGCTCTCGTCCTCCTCGGTGACGCCCACCGAGCCGTCGACGACGAACAGGATGACGGCGGCCTCCTCGGCCGCGGCGAGCGCTTGGTCGCGGATGGAGGTGGCGAACACGTCGTCGCTCTTCATGGGCTCGATGCCGCCGGTGTCGACGAGCATGAACTCGCGACCGTTCCAGTCGGCCACGTGATAGCTGCGGTCGCGGGTGACGCCGCGGCTCTGGTGCACGATGGCGTCGGAGGTCTGGGCGATACGATTGACCAGGGTCGACTTGCCCACGTTCGGGCGGCCGACGATCGCTACGATGGGTCGAGACATACGTACTCCTTGAGTAGTCATAACTGCAAGAATCTTACCATGCGGCCCCGCGCGCTCGCGGTCCATCCCAGAACCTCCGTATGTTGGGCGCAGCCTCGCATCCCACCGTTCCGGTGCCTGGCATGTCGTCCGGCGCTCGGACAGTCCTGTTCGCGCGAAGGCCCCATAAGGGGCCTTCGGCTCGTGCGGGACTCGCGGCGGACGATATGCCAGGCCCCGGAAATGCGCGTGCCCACGCCACACCACCCGCTTCCTCCCGGAGCACAGCGGCGCGGCTTCAACAGAACGGCAGGTAACCTGCAAGGGAGAATCCCTTCGCTTTGCAGCAGCAAAGACTAGCCCGTCAACAGGGCATCGAGGAGCTGGGACGGGGCGGGGGTCGCATAGCGGACGGTGGCGCCGCGGCGTTCGAGCTCCGCGGTGATGGAGCACCTCTCAACTCCGTCAAGGGTGAGGGAATCGTAGTTGAACATCACGTCGGGGATGAGGACGGTGACGTTGGCGAGGTCTTGCGGGAGCTGCGCCATAAGGTCGCAGGCGCAGATGAGGCCGGTGACGTTGACGTTGCCGCCAAAGTACTCGTTCTTGATGGCGCGGGAGGAGACGGCGCCCGCGGGAGCGAAAGCCGCGCAGAATGCGTCGAAGGTGCTTTGGGCCGCCTCGCCGCAGATGACGAGGGCCCGGCGGCCGTCAGCCGCAAGCAGCTCGCCTGCGGCGGAAAGGTCCTCGGCTCGATCGCGCCGCAGCGCGTCCGCCTCGTCGAGGAAGCTGCGCAGCATGCCGATGCCGTCGTAGAACTGCGGGAACCCGTCGTAGGTCTCCGCGGGGGGAACGGGGAGCTCGGCGTCGATGTAGAATTCGTCCGCGAGCTGAAAGACCGTCGCGCCGCGCGTCGTGCGGGCGCGCTGCTGGAACGGCTCGAGCATCCGCACGACGGCGCGAGACGCCTCGACGTCGTCGGAATACGAGGTCGCGAATCGCTTCTGGTGCTTGGTGAATCCAAGGGGCACGATGGCGAGGCTCGTGATGCCGGGGTGCGCCTCGACGTATCTCAGCGTGGACAGCAGCTCGTCCCCATCATTCAAGCCGGGGCAGAGCACGATCTGCGCATGGATCTCGATGCCGGCGTCGAGGAACCTTTCGAGCACCTCGATGCCCCGGGGGGCGTTGCGGCCGATCAGCTTACGTCGGCACTCCGGGGTGATGGCGTGCAGGCTCACGTTCATGGGCGAGAGCATCTTGTCGATCGCATCGTCGACCTCGGCGTCGGTCATGTTCGTGAGGGTGACGAAATTGCCCTGCAAAAAACTGAGCCGATAGTCGTCGTCGCGGATGGTGAGCGTGTTGCGGCTCTCCTTGGGCAGCATGTTCATGAAGCAGAACACGCAGGCGTTCACGCACGTCCTCATGCCGTCAAAGACCGCGCCGTCGAACTCCATGCCCCATTCTTCCCCGGGGAAGCGCTCAAGAATCGCAGGCGTCACGGTGTCGTCGCGCGGGTCGAACACCTCGATCTCAACGTCATCCCCGTCGCTTTCCCACAGCCAGACGATCATGTCGGTGAGGGGCTTGCCGTTGACGCTGAGCACGCGCATCCCGCACTCGATGCCGAGATCGTCCGCGGGCGACTCGGGGACGACGGCTATGACGAGCGCCCCCTCGCCGCCGTCGGGCGCGAGCGAACCGTACGGCGCGGTGGTCGATGCGTACGCCGGGACGGTCGGTGACGACGGGGGCACGTCGAAAGCGGAGCCCCCATCGGCCAGATCGGCGGACGTGAGGGTCGATTCGCTCATCGGGCCTCCGTGAGCGCGCGGATCTTCTCGACGGCGCGGTCGATGTGCGCGGCCGGCGTCGAGGCGCCGGCGGTGACGCCGATGTGCTCGACGCCGGCGAACCAGGAGGCCTCGAGCTCGGAGGCGTCCTCGATATGATGCGTATGGGCGCAGCCCATCTGGCAGATCTGGGCAAGTCGACGCGTGTTGCCGGAGTTCTTCCCGCCCACGACGATCATGACGTCAACGCGCGCGGCGAGCTCGGCGGCGCTGTCCTGGCGCTCCTGCGTGGCGGCGCAGATGGTGTTGATGACGCGCAGCTCCGCCGTGCGCGAAAGAAGCGCGGAGACGATCGAGCTCAGCGTGCCCACGGTCTGCGTCGTCTGCACCACGACGCCCACCTTGCGCGACAGCTCGATGGCGTCGAGGTCGGCGGGTGAGGAGACCACGCGGGCGCGCTCATCGGCGTGTCCCATGATGCCCTCGACCTCGGGGTGGCCGCTCTCCCCCACGACGATGAGCTGATAGCCCTCGCGCACGAGCTTCTCCGCGGCCATGTGCACCTTTTTGACGTAGGGGCATGTGGCGTCCAGCACCGTCAACCCCAGACGCTCGGCCCGGTCGACGACCTGGGGCACGACGCCATGGGCGCGGATGATCACCGTTCCGGCATCGACCTCCTCGACGCAATCGGCCACCGTCACGCCGGCATGCTCGAGCTCGGAGACGACCAGCGGGTTATGGATGAGCGGGCCGAGCGTGCGGACCGGACCGCGCGCCTCGCGCGCCGCTTCCGCCGCAAGGGTCAGGGCGCGCTCGACGCCGTAGCACACGCCGGCATGGCGGGCGACCTCGATGGTGAGTGTCATTGTCAGAACCTCCCGGGGTGAGCGGCGCGCAAGGCGTCGCGCAGGGCGTACATGCGCTCGAGCGACTCGTTCTCGACCCATTGCGCGCGCTCGCGGCGCTTGAGGCCCTGGGGCGCATCCTTCGCGTCGAGCGCGTCACCCACCGCGATCCAACAAGTGACGGGACGCATGAGCTTCTTGCCCTCGGGCGTCACATCGCGAAACCCGCATACGGCCATGGGCAGGATCCGGGCCTTGCCCATCTGCGCGATGAGCGCGAAGCCGCCGTGGATCTCGACGGGCTGGTCATCGGTGCGGATGCGGGTGCCCTCGGGGAAGATGAGCACGTCCTCGCCGCGCTGAAGCGCATGCTGCGCCGCCCGCAGCGCCGCCATGTCGGCTTCGCCGCGCTCGACGGGGATGCCGCCCGCGAGCGCGAAGGCCCATCGGGCGATGCCGATCTTGTTGAACTCGGACTTGAAGATGGGGCGAACGCGGTGCCCGCGCGCCCACAGATACGGCACGAGCGCGACGACCTCGGCCATGGAGGTGTGATTGCAGATGACGACGGAACCGGTGGAGCCCTCGACTCGCTCGGGGAGCTTTGAGGGGGCGTCCACGCTCCAGCGCCACATGAGCTTGGAAAACGCCCAGAGCACCGCCATCGCCAATGCGTAGATGGCGCGCTCGTACCAGGGAAAGACGCTCATGGCCGCATCGTAGTGGGACGCGGCGTTGAGGCCCGAGACCTTGCCTTCGCGTGCCATGCGCTACCTCCGCTCGGCGATGAGGCGCTCGATCTGATTCACGATCTCCTCGATGGTGAAGCTCGTGGAGTCGATGCGCACCGCGTCCTCAGGGCAGACGAGAGGCGCCGCGGCGCGCTGCGAATCGATGGCATCACGGCGCTCGATGTCGGCGAGGGTCTGCTCGATCTCCGCATCGAACAGGGCGTCATCGACATGCTCGCCCTCATGACGCTGCAGCACGCGGCGACGGGCGCGCTCGCGCGGATCGGCGGTCAGGAACACCTTGAGTTCGGCGCTGGGGAACACGACCGAGCCGATGTCGCGGCCCTCGGCAACGACATCGCGCCCCTCGGCGAACAGGCGCTGCGGCGTGAGCATGGCGGCGCGGACACCGGCGTTCGCCGCGGCGGCCGAAACGTTGCGGTCCACCTCGGGTGTGCGAATCGCCTCGCTCACATCCTCGCCGTCGACGAAGACGGAGACGTTGCCATGGCACTCGGAGCCGAAGGTGATGGAAAGCCCGCGAGCCAGGGCGGCGACGGCGTCGGTGTCGTCGAGGTCGACGCCGCGCCGCAGCGCAGCGAGCGCGACCGAGCGGTACATGGCGCCGGTGTCGAGCTTGGCAAAGCCGAAGCGGCGGGCGACTTCGCGGGCGATGGTGGATTTGCCGGAACCGGCGGGTCCGTCAATAGCGATGATCATGCGGAAATCTCCTCTACAGCAGGGGTTGATTGCAGGGCCGCGACCTCGGCGGGCGTGAGCTCGCGCCAAGAGCCGCACGGCAGGTCGTTGAGCTCAAGCGGGCCGAAGCGCAGGCGATGCAGGCGGAGAACGGGATGGCCTATCTTGGAGAGCATGCGCTTGACCTGGTTCTTCCTGCCCTCGCGGATCTCTATGCGCACCGCGGTGGTGCCGGCTCGAAGGCCGTGTGGCGCGATGTCGCGCACGTCTCGCTCGGCGAGCAGCGCGCAGCGCGCCGGCTGGCACGGGCCGTCATCCAAGGTGATGCCGCGCCGCAACGGCTCCAGATCGCCCTCGCGGCACACGCCGTCGACCACCGCGACGTAGGTCTTCCACACGTGGCGCGAGGGGTGCAGCAGGGCGTGGCCCAAGTCGCCGTCGGTGGTGAAGAGCAGCAGCCCGGTGGTGTCCATGTCAAGGCGCCCCACGGGGAACAGCCCGGGATACGAACGGACGGGCATGATGTCCGCCACGCACGGGCGCCCGTGCGGATCGCTCATGGTGGTGAGAACACCGGCGGGCTTGTTGAGCATGAGGTAGGCGGCGCCCACCCCCAACACGACCGGGACGCCGTCGACGGCCACCTGGTCGACGGCGGGGTCGACCTTGGTGCCCAGCTCAGTCTTGACCTCACCGTTCACGCTCACGCGCCCCGCGCTCATGAGGGCCTCCGACCCACGGCGGCTCGCGACGCCGGCGCGAGCCAGGAACCGCTGCAGCCGCATGGGCACCACGCGCTCGTCGTCCGGGTGGACCTTGGGGGGCGTGCGCTCGATGTCCCGATCGCTACGCATCGAGTTCCCCATCGGACGCATCGCCGCCGATCACATGGCCCTCGTCGGGATCGCTCCCCTCGATGAGCTCACGCTCCTCCTCGAGGTCCTCGTCCACCTCGTCGAGGGTCGACTGAATCGTCCTGCCGCTCAAGCGCTCGCGAATGAACTGACGCGCCTGCTCATCGGGGGCGAACTGCTCAAGATCGGGCAAATCGCGCGTGCTGCGCAGACCGAACTTCTCCAAAAAGGCATTCGTCGTACCATAGATGATGGCCTGCCCGCGCTCCGGGTCGCGACCCATCTCGCGAATGAGGCCCTTGTCGGCGAGGGAGGAGATCACGCCGTCGGAGTTGACGCCGCGAATGCCCTTGACCATCTCGCGGGTGACGGGCTGGTGATACGCGATGACGGCGAGCGTCTCGAGGGCGGCCTGGGAAAGGCGCTGCGTGTCCCAGGAGAGAACGAAGGCCTCCACCTGTTCGTGATAGGCGGGATGCGTGAACAGGCGCCACCCGCCGGCCACCTCGCGCAGCTGGAAGCCGCGGTTGGCCTCCTCGTACTCGACCTTGAGCTCGGCCAAAAGCGATGCCACCTCGCCGGGGGTCGCATCCAGGACGGAGGCGAGCTGGCTGGCGCTCACCGGGTCGCTTGAGACGAGCAACAGCGCCTCCAGCGGGCCCTTGAGGGAGTCGGTTTCGAGCGACTCGAGATCGTTCATCTAGTCCTCCTCGTCAAAGAGGGATCCGTCGCTGGGATGATACTCCGGCGCGCCCTCCACGCGGTCGATGCGAATGGTTCCAAAGTTCTCATCCTGCTCGAGGACGAGCGACCCGCGTTTGGCGAGCTCGAGAATGGCCAGAAAGGTGGCGACCACCTGCTCGGTCGTGGCGTCCCCATCCAGAAGCTCGCGAAACGTCGTATGGGGGTGTGAAATGGTCACGCGGTCGACGGATGCGACGGTGAGCTCGATGGGAATCCGGTGCGGGGCCACATGCTCCGCCTCCAGGAGGAACGTCTCGCGCTTGCCGTCCAGGTCCGCGCAGATGACCGCGAGGCCCCTCAAGGTGATGCCCGCGAGATAATCGGGCATGAGGTTGAGGAACTCCGGGTCGGGTCCGGCGACGCGCGGGTGCATACGGCACTCGGCCTCCATGCGCGCGCCCAGCGCCGCCGCGGCGCCCTTGAACTGCTTGTACGCGATCAGGCGTTGGATGAGCACCTCGCGCAGGGAGTCGGCGTCAAGGCCCTCCAACTCGTCATCGAGCTCCTCATCGGCGCGCGAACGCGGGCGATCGGCGTCCTCGGGGACGAGGGACGCGGCCTTGATGTCCAAAAGCGTGGCCGCGACGAGCAGGAAATCGCTCGCGACATCCAGGTCGAGCGCCTCGAGCCGCTCGACCTCCGCAAGGTACTGCTCGGCGACCTCGGCGATGGAAATCGATCCGATATCGACTTTCTGCCTGCTCACCAACTGCAGCAGGAGGTCGAAGGGACCCGAGTACCCTTGCGTGGAAACTCGATAGGACACAATCCTCCCCCTTGGCAGTCGATGCACATACGTAGGTTAGTGTAGCGCACTACGCGCCAAGCGCGAAGCGCAGCAGGCCCAGGAACAGCGGGTCGACGGTAACACCGAAATACCAATCGAGCAGGTCGATGTGGAGCACGCTGGGCAACACGTAGAGGACGACGATGAGGATGGGCATGGCGTACCGCTGAACCTCGTAGTACGTCTGCAGTGCGCGCCCCTTGAGGAACAGCACGAGGATCGACGAGCCGTCCAGGGGCGGCAAGGGGATGAGGTTGAAGAACGCCAGGGACAGGTTGACCGACATCGCCGTGAACAGGAAACCCACGAGGAGGTTGGCGACCCCGCTCGAAAGCGGGCTCACGAGCGTGGCGCCCGGCATGCCGCGAAGGATGAGCGCGCAGATGCAGGCGAGGACGATGTTGGAGGCGGGCCCGGCAAGCGAGATGAGCACCTCGTCTCGCCGCGGGTTCTTGAGGTTGTTCACGTACACCGGGACCGGCTTGGCGAACGCGAAGACCGGACCGCCGGCCAAGATCATGATGAGCGGCAACAGCACCGTGCCAAAGGGGTCGATATGGTTGAGCGGGTTGAGCGAGACGCGGCCGCGTGAGCGCGCCGTTCGGTCCCCGAGCGCATAGGCCGCGAGGGCATGCGCGCTCTCATGGATGACGATGCCGATGATGAGCGCGCAGGCGCTCGAGAGAAGGCTCACCAGATACGGTATGTTCATCGTAATGATCCTATCGAAGCGTGCGGGCGCAACGAGCACACAGGTAGTCGAGCGCAAAGAACACGACGGCCATGCAGGCGAAATCGAACCTGAAGACGCCCCCGAACGGCGTGGCGATCAGCCCGTACCCGGCGATGACGTCGGGAAGCGTCTGCGTGAGCTCGACCACGAACGTGACGATGTTGAGCTTGGTGGCCACGCCGTTGAAGCAGAGCGCCACCGTGAGCGCGCACAGCACGAGCGCGATGACGCGGCACGCCATGCCGACGACCGTCAAGGCGATGGCGGCGGCCCTACGCGAGTCCACGGGCGGTCTCCTCCTCGATAGTGGTCGAGAGTTCGAGCCACTCGTCCTCGAGGCCCGGGAGCTCCTGCTTGAGCGCGTTGTACTCCGCAAGGGCCTCGTTGAACTTGTCCTGATCGGCATAGAGCTCCTCGCTCGCCATGAGGGCAATGAGCTCGTCGTAGCGGGCGCGCTTCACCTCGAGGGCAGCCTCGACCTTCTTGAGGCGGTCTTTGGTGCCCTTGAGGCGCCGGTTGAGCTCGGCGCGAGCCGCCGCCTCGGCGCGTTTTTGCTCCTTTGTCTTCCTACCCTCGCGAACGGCGGGGGCCGCATCCGCCGAGCGCTCGACAACCGCGGGCTTTACGGGTGCGGAGGGGCCCGGTGCGCTCGCAGCGGCAGCGGCCGCGCGTTGCGCCAAATCCTCGCGCTTGAAGAGGTAGTACTCGTAATCACCGTCATACACGGTCATCTTGCCATCGCGGATATCGACCACGCGGTTGGCGACGGAGCGCACCAGATGCTCGTCGTGGCTGATGAGCACGATGGTGCCCGGGAAGTTCTTGAGCGCCTCCTCGAGCATGTCGACCGAATCGATATCGAGGTGGTTGGTGGGCTCGTCCAGGCAGAGCAGCGCCTCGGGGGCAACGAGCATCTTGGCGAGCGCCAGGCGCGCGCGCTCGCCGCCCGAGAGCACGCGCACGCGCTTGTCGACGTCATCGCCGGCGAAGAGGAACGCGCCCAAAAGGCTTCGCTGCTGCGGGACGGTCCACGTCGGCGCGACGGAGTCGATCTCCTGCAAGACGGTGTTGGCCTCGTTGAGGCCCTCGAGCTGGTGCTGCGCATAGTACGCGACGCCCACATTCACGCCGAGCTCGCGCGTGCCCTCGCTCGGCGCCTCCTTGCCCAGCAGCAGCTTGAGCAGCGTCGACTTGCCGGCGCCGTTGGGGCCCACCAGGGCGACGCGGTCGCCGCGGTAGAGCGTGAGGTCGGCGTTCTCGTAGAGCGTCTTGCTGCCAAAGCGCTTGGTGAGACCTTCGAGCTTGATGACCATATCGCCGGAACGCGGCGGGTCGGGGAACTTGAAGTGCACGTGTTTGTGGCCCTCGGGCAGGATCACGAGCTCGCTTTTGATCTGCTCGATGCGGCGCATGCGCTCCTGGGCCTGAGCCGCCTTGGTGGGCTTGTAGCGGAACTTATCCACGAACACCTGCATGTGGGCGATCTCGCGCTCCTGGGCCGCGCGCTTGGCGCGCATCTGCTCGAGGTTGTCCTCGCGCTGCTTGAGATACGAGCTGTAGTTGCCCGTATAGGTGGTGATGCGGCGGTTCTCGAGCGCCGCGACGTGGTCCACGCAGGCGTCCATGAAGGCGCGGTCGTGGGAGACGATGAGCACGGCGCCCTCATAGGCGGAGAGGAAGCCGCGCAGCCATTGGACGCTTTCGAGGTCGAGGTGGTTCGTCGGCTCGTCCAAAAGCAGGACGTCCGGGTGGCGCAGGAACAGCTTTGCGAGCGCGATGCGCATCTGCCAGCCGCCGGAGAACTCCGAGCAGGGTTGATCGAAATCAGAGGGCTTGAAACCCAGGCCGGCGAGGATCTGGCGCGCGTTGCTCTCGAGCTCGTACCCACCCAGACGCTCGAAACGGTCCTGGACGTGGCCGTACTCATCGAGAAGGGCGCGCGGGACGTCCCCGCTCTCCCCCGCCTCGGCAATTTTCAGCTGCAGCTCCCCAGCGCGCTCACCCATCGATTTGATCTCGATGGCGGCGTCCATGACCTCCTGGATGATGGTCGTATCGGAGGCGAGTTTGGTCTCCTGCTCCAAATATCCCACGTTCGTGTCCTTGGCGAACGTGATCGACCCGGCGTCGGGGCTGTCGATGCCCATGATGATCTTGAGCAGCGTGGTCTTACCCGCGCCGTTGGGCCCCACAAGCGCGTAGCGCTCGCCCGCGTTGATTTGCAGCGTGGCGCCCGAGAAGAGCGTGCGTGCGCCAAATGACTTTTCGATCTTGTCGACAAGGAGAATCATGCTGTGGCCCTCCGAAGGCAACGCTCAATAACAAAAAGACCCCGGGGGCCGAGGTCTTACCAAACAATGGTGGGCCCTCCGGGATTCGAACCCAGAACCCAGGGATTATGAGTCCCCTGCGCTAACCGTTGCGCCAAGAGCCCTTGCTGCGTTCATGCAATCCCTCTCCTTATGAAAAAAGCCTCTTAGCGAGGCTTGAAAGTTCAAGTGGTGGAGACGAGGGGGATCGAACCCCTGACCTCTTGACTGCCAGTCAAGCGCTCTCCCAGCTGAGCTACGCCCCCACTTTGGGAAAGAGTTGCATGGTGGAGACGAGGGGGATCGAACCCCTGACCTCTTGACTGCCAGTCAAGCGCTCTCCCAGCTGAGCTACGCCCCCACTTTGGGAAAGAGTTGCATGGTGGAGACGAGGGGGATCGAACCCCTGACCTCTTGACTGCCAGTCAAGCGCT
>SAMEA3387516__coassemble_3333_pt1 | contig 22383 bp, 26 predicted proteins | sample SAMEA3387516__metabat2_low_PE_013 | metagenome-assembled genome bin SAMEA3387516 (sample SAMEA3387516) | Felis catus | biome: Faeces | place: United Kingdom | collected 2012
CGATCCCCCGTATCCGCGACTTCCGCGGCATTTCCGCCAAGTCCTTCGACGGCCGCGGTAATTTCTCCATGGGCGTTACCGAGCAGCTCATCTTCCCCGAGGTCGACTTCGACTCCGTTGACCACACCCGTGGTATGGACATCACCATCGTCACCACCGCCAAGACCGACGAAGAGGCCAAGGCCCTTCTCGACGCCTTCGGCTTCCCGTTCAAGAAATAGGTTCTTAAAGCCCTGGGGCCCACGGGCGGTGCGCGAAGAGCACGTGCCGCCCGTCCCAAGGCGCATATATCAATATGTGAGGAGGAAATAAGTGGCTAAGACATCGATGATCGTCAAGTGCAATCGCAAGCAGAAGTTCTCGACCCGCGAGTACACGCGCTGCCAGCGCTGCGGCCGTCCGCACTCTGTGTACCGCAAGTTCGGCCTGTGCCGTGTCTGCTTCCGCGAGCTGGCGCTCAAGGGCGAGCTTCCCGGCATCAAGAAGGCCAGCTGGTAAGTCACTGCCAGCGCGCGAGCCGCTCATTGGTGCGGAACACGCGCACGGAAGACGTGTCCTATAGGCTTTCCCGCTAAGGGTGGGAGAGTACCGAGGACATGGACTCATCAAGAACGAAGGAGAATCCACATGAATCTCACCGACCCGATCGCAGATATGCTCACGCGCATCCGCAACGGCAATGCTGCGAACAAGGCCGAGGTCTCGATGCCGAGCTCCAAGAAGCTCGTCGAGATCGCTCGAGTCATCTACGAGGAGGGCTACATCGAGGGCTACACCGTTGAGGACACCGCCCCCGCCAAGACCCTGCACATCACCCTTAAGTACGGTCCCAAGAAGGCCAAGGTCATCAACGGCATCAAGCGTTACTCCAAGCCTGGTCTGCGCAAGTACGCCGGCGTGAAGGACCTTCCCCGCGTCCGCGGCGGCCTCGGTACCGCCATTGTTTCCACCAGCCAGGGTGTCATGGCCGACCGCGATGCTCGCAAGAAGGGCATCGGCGGCGAGGTCGTCGCCCTCATCTGGTAATTCGCTTAGGCGAGTAGAAGGAAAGGAGAACACCGTGTCTCGTATCGGTAAGAAGCCTGTCCAGATTCCCGCCGGAGTCGAAGTGGCAGTTGACGGCACGCACGTGACCGTGAAGGGCCCCAAGGGTACTCTTGAGGCCGATTTCTATGAGAAGCTCACCATCGAGGTCGCCGACGGCGTTTTGACCGTCTCCCGTCCCGACGACGAGCGTGAGACCCGTGCCCGTCACGGCCTCACCCGCGCCCTGATCCAGAACATGGTCACGGGCGTCTCCGAGGGCTACACCAAGGTCCTCGAGCTCGCCGGCGTCGGCTACCGTGTCCAGCTCAAGGGCAAGGATCTGGACCTGTCCCTGGGTTACTCCCACCCGGTGATCTACACCGCCCCCGAGGGCATCACCTTCGAGTGCCCGGACAACACCCACATCCACGTCAAGGGCATTGACAAGCAGCAGGTCGGCCAGGTTGCCGCCGAGATCCGTGCCAAGCGCCCGCCGGAGCCTTACAAGGGCAAGGGCATTCACTACCTGGGCGAGCACATCCGTCGCAAGCTCGGCAAGGCCGCTAAGTAGTAGAGCGCTTCCACGTCGTAAGACCAGCACCCCGTCAGGTGCTGGCAGGACTTCATAAGGAGTTTCACATGAACAAGCAACAGGCAAAGCGCGCCGCCCTCAAGCGTCGTCAGCGCCGTGTCCGCGGCAAGATCTTTGGCACCCCCGCCCGTCCGCGCCTTCGCGTCGTGCGTTCCAACGCCAACATCTACGCCATGATTGTTGACGACACCAAGGGTCACACCCTTGTCTCCGCCTCTTCGCTCGAGGCCGAGTTCAAGGGCACCAAGACCGGTAACAAGGAGGCTGCCGAGAAGGTCGGTAAGCTCGTGGGTGAGCGCGCCCTCGCTGCCGGCATCAAGACCGTTTCCTTTGACCGCGGTGGTCGCATCTACCACGGTCGCGTCAAGGCCCTCGCCGACGGTGCCCGCGCCGCCGGTCTCGAATTCTAGGAGGTAAGAGCATGGCTCGTAACCAGCAGAAGCAGCAGCGCGAGGCCTCCGAGTTCGAGGAGCGCGTCGTTTTCATCAACCGCGTCGCCAAGACCGTCAAGGGCGGTCGTCGCATGAGCCTCGTGGCCCTCGTGGTCGTGGGCGACGGCAAGGGCAACGTCGGTCTTGGCATGGGCAAGTCCGCCGAGGTGCCGCTGGCAATCTCCAAGGCTTCCATCGATGCCAAGAAGAACATGTTCCACGTGCCCGTCACCGCTGAGGGCACCATTCCCCACGACGTCCAGGGCGAGTTCGGTGCCGCCAGCATCATCATGCGCCCCGCCGTCGAGGGTACCGGTGTTATCGCCGGTGGCGCCGTGCGTCCGCTCTTCGAGCTCGCCGGCATCAAGAACATCCTGTCCAAGTCTCTCGGTTCCGACAACGGCCTGAACATCATCAAGGCTGCTGCCGAGGGCCTCAAGCAGCTCTCCAGCCCCGAGGATGTCGCCGCCCGCCGCGGTCTCACCGTCTCCGAGATGTTCATCGGCAAGAAGGAGAACTAGGCATGGCTACCATCAAGATCAAGCAGGTTCGCAGCATCAACGGCTGCAAGGAGGACCAGCGCCGCACCGTGCGCGCCCTCGGCCTGCACCGCATCAACGACACGCGCGAGATCGCTGACAACGAGAGCGTCCGCGGCATGATCTTCAAGGTCAAGCACCTCGTTGAGATTGTAGAGGAGTAACAATGCAGCTTCATGATCTGACTCCGGCCGCGGGTTCCACCCACAGCCGTAAGCGCGTCGGTCGCGGCAACTCCGGCAAGGGCGGCACCTATGCCGGTCGTGGCCTCAACGGTCAGGGCTCCCGTTCCGGCGGCACCAAGGGTGCCGGTTTCGAGGGCGGCCAGACCCCGCTCGCGATGCGTCTCCCCAAGCTCCCGGGCTTCAAGAACCCCCGCCGCATCGAGTACACCGCGGTGAACGTCTCCACCCTCGAGGTGAAGTTCGAGGACGGCGCCGTTGTCGACGGTGCCTCCCTCAAAGCCGCCGGCATCACCAAGTCCGAGTTCGAGCCGGTCAAGGTGCTCGGTGACGGTGAGATCACCAAGAAGCTCACGGTCAAGGTCGACAAGGTCTCCGCTTCCGCGAAGGCCAAGATCGAGGCCGCTGGCGGAAAGGTCGAGCTCCCTTGCTAACTGGTCTAAAGAACACCTTCCGCATCAAAGAACTCCGCGGAAAGATTCTTTTTACCATCGCGATGCTCGTCGTGTACCGTATCGGTGCGCACGTTCCGGTGCCCGGCATCCCCTTCCAGGGGATGTCGGCCCTTTTTACATCCGCCGGTGACACGTTCGCCAGCGGCGCGATGGCCCTGTTGAATCTTTTCTCGGGCGGTGCGCTTTCCTACGTGTCCGTCTTCTCCCTGGGCATCATGCCCTATATCACCAGCTCCATCGTGATGCAGATGCTCCAGGCCGTCGTGCCGAGCCTGCACGAGCTGGCGCGTGAGGGCGAGGTTGGTCAGACCAAGATCACCCAGTACTCGCGCTACCTCACGCTCGCCTTGGCGCTTTTGAACTCCGTGGGCTACCTCTTCCTCTTCAAGAGCTTTGGTATCCAGTTCTCCGGCGCCGAGGCCCCCGAGATCATCTTCGACATCATGATCGTGGGTACGCTCACCGCGGGCGCCATGCTCATCATGTGGATCGGTGAGCTCATCACCCAGCGCGGCATCGGCAACGGCATGAGCTTGATCATCTTCGCTAACATCATGGCCGGTCTGCCGCAGGCCATCATCCAGTCCATGGACGGTGGCAGCGTCGCGATCATCACCACGCTCGTCGTCGTCCTGGTGATCCTGTGCGTCATTCCGTTCATCGTGTACCTCGAGCGTGGCCAGCGCCGCATCCCCGTCCAGTACGCCAAGCGCGTCGTCGGCCGTCGCATCATGGGTGGTCAGTCTACGTATCTGCCTATCAAGGTCAACACCGCCGGCGTCATCCCGATCATCTTCGCGAGTGCTCTCCTGTACTTCCCGGCGCAGCTCGCCGTGTTCTTCCCCAACGTGGGTTGGATGCAGGCCTTCGCCGGCGCGCTCTCGAGCGGCTGGATCAACTGGATCTTGAACGTCGTGCTCATCGTGTTCTTCGCCTACTTCTACACGTCCATGGTGTTCAACCCGGACGAGACGGCGGAGAACCTCAAGAAGCAGGGCGGCTTTATCCCCGGCGTGCGCCCGGGCAAGCAGACCGCCAAGTACATCAAGAACGCGCTCAACAAGATCACCCTGCCGAGCGCCGTGTTCCTGGCCCTCATCGCCATCGTCCCTTCGATTGTGTTCTCGTTCACCAACAACGCCCTGATCCAGGCTTTCGGCGGCACCTCGGTGCTCATCATGGTCGGCGTGGTGCTCGATACGATCGACAAGGTCGAGAGCCAGCTCAAGATGTACGATTACGACGGTTTCTTCAAGTAGGACGTGTAAGGAGTCTCGCATGAACATCGTCCTGTTGGGCGCCCCCGGCGCCGGTAAGGGCACGCAGGCCCAGCGCCTTGTCGCCGATTTTGGCGTGGCGCACATCTCCACGGGCGACCTGCTTCGCGCGGCGGTCAAGGCTCAGTCCGAGCTCGGCGTCGCTGCCAAAAAGAGCATGGATGCCGGTGAGCTCGTGCCCGACCAGCTCGTCATCGACCTGGTCAAGGAGCGCCTCGCCGCCGATGACGCCCAGAAGGGCTTCATCCTCGACGGCTTCCCGCGCAACACCACGCAGGCCGTGACGCTCGACACCGAGCTGTCCGCCATGGGCCGCGAGCTCGATGGCGCGCTGCTGGTCGATGTGCCGGCGGAGGTCATCGTCGATCGCCTGTCTTCGCGCCGCACCTGCCGCGACTGCGGTTACACCGCGGGTCCCGATACCCAGACGTGCCCCAAGTGCTCTGGTGAGATGTACCAGCGCGACGACGATAAGCCCGAGACCATCAAGAACCGTCTCGACGTGTACGAGAAGAACACCAGCCCGCTGGTGGAGTACTACCGCGGTCAGGGAATCCTCAAGGTCGTCGACGGCAACCGCGACATCGATGTCGTGTACGGCGATGTGAAGGCTGAGCTCGGTCTATGATTAAGATCAAGTCTGCGGCCGAGATTGAGCAGATGAAGAAGGCCGGAGCGCTGTCCAAGATGGCGCTCCGCCACGTTGGTGCCATGATTCGCCCTGGCGTATCGACGTTCGAGCTCGACCAGCTCGCCGAGCAGATCATCCGCATGCATGGCGGCACCCCCGCCTTTAAGGGCTACGGCGGTTTCCCCGGCTCCATCTGCGCGTCGCTGAACGACGCCGTGGTCCACGGCATTCCCAATCCCGACGTCATCCTGCGCGACGGCGACGTGATCTCCATCGACACCGGCGCCATCGTCGACGGCTGGGTGGGGGACAACGCGTGGACCTTCTACGTGGGCACCCCCAGCACCGAGGTCAAGGGCCTGTGCGAGTGCACCCTGGATTGCCTCAAGGCTGCGATCGAGCAGGCCGTGCCGGGCAACCACATCGGCGATGTGGGCCATGCGGTCCAGTCGCTCGCCGAGGGCAATGGCTACGGCGTGCTGCGCGATTACGTCGGTCACGGCGTGGGCCGCGCGATGCACGAGGATCCCAACGTGCCCAACTACGGCAAGAAGGGCCGCGGCGTCAAGCTGCAGGCCGGCATGGTCATCGCCATCGAGCCCATGATCACGCTCGGATCCAACCGCGTGCACACCGGTGCGGACGGTTGGCTCGTGAGCACCGACGACGGTCTGCCCGCCGCGCACTACGAGAACACGATCGCCATCACCAACGACGGCCCCGTGATTCTCACCCAGGACGCGCAGGGCCCCTGGTGCCCCATGTCCGGCGGTTCTATGTAACTGCCTCGTCCGGCTCCGAGTGAGCGCATAAGGTCCGCTGCTCGAACAGTCCTGCTCGCACGAAGAGCCCACTGGGCTCTTCGGCTCGTGCGGAACTCGCGACGGACCTTATGCGCTCACTCGGAGCCTGCGGGAACGTTTACCGTAGCTCCCGGGAGGCCCTGCATCGTCCGCGCGCAGTTCCGCACGCAAAGGAGCGTCCGGTGGACGCTCCGTCTTGCGCAGGACTGTTCGAGCACGGATGATACAGGGCCTCCCGGGAGCGGATGAAAACGCCCGGCCGACACCGGGCGGAAGAATTTGTGAAGCGATTGAGTAATACTCGATTGCCTGTTCTGCATGTAGTAACATGCACTGTTGCTGTCGTTTCTGAGAGAAAGATGCTGCACGTGAAGAAGGAAGACGCCATCGAGCTTGAGGGCACGGTCACCGAGCCGCTGCCGAACGCCATGTTTCGCGTCGAGCTTGAGAACGGTCATTCGGTTCTCTGCTCCATTTCGGGCAAGATCCGCATGAACTACATCCGCATCCTGCCGGGCGACAAGGTCGTGGTGGAGCTTTCCCCCTATGACCTCACGCGCGGTCGCATCACCTATCGCTATAAGTAGCGACACGCATTGCACATGCTCGCGAACCGAGAGGGGAGTGCTCTGCCCCGCCGGTTCGTATACGTGTGTTCCAGCCATTCGTTATTAACGCCTGCGGCTGGGCGAGTAGATAACATTCCACCTTGTAGCTTGAGCACTACCCGAAAGGAAGAACGATGAAGGTACGCCCTTCCGTCAAGAAGATGTGCGATAAGTGCAAAATCATCCGCCGCCATGGCAAGGTGCTCGTCATTTGCGAGAACCCGCGCCACAAGCAGCGCCAGGGCTAAGAGAGGAGATCCACAGTGGCCCGTATTAACGGTGTCGACCTTCCGAACGAGAAGCGTGCGGAGATTGGTCTGACCTACATCTACGGCATCGGCCGCACCACCGCAGCGAAAATGTGCGCCGATCTGAACATTGTCGACGGCACTCGCATCAAGGACCTCACCGAGGAGCAGATCTCGGCGATCCGCGATTACATTGATAAGAACGGCCTGATGGTCGAGGGCGACCTCCGTCGCGAGCGCTCCCAGAACGTCAAGCGCCTCATGGACATCGGCTGCAACCGCGGCCTCCGTCACCGCAAGGGCCTCCCTGTTCGCGGTCAGCGCACCCACACCAACGCTCGCACCCGCAAGGGTCCGAAGCGTCAGATCGGTGCCAAGAAGAAGAAATAAGGGAGACTGACGCATCATGGCTACTGCAAAGAACAAGCGCGGCGCCTCCACTCGCATCAAGCGCGCCGACCGTAAGAACATCTCCGTGGGCCAGGCTCACATCCGTTCTACGTTCAACAACACCATCGTTTCCATCACCGATCCCGCGGGCAACGTCATCGCCTGGCAGTCCGCTGGTACCGTGGGCTTCAAGGGTTCCCGTAAGTCGACCCCGTTTGCCGCCCAGATGGCCGCCGAGGCTTGCGCCAAGGCCGCCATGGAGCACGGTATGCACAAGGTCGCCGTCTTCGTGAAGGGCCCCGGTTCGGGCCGCGAGACCGCGATCCGCTCCCTCCAGGCTGCCGGCCTCGAGGTTTCCAGCATCCAGGACAAGACCCCCATTCCGCACAACGGCTGCCGCCCCAAGAAGCGTCGCCGCGTGTAACTGAAAGGATCGATTAACTATGGCAATCGACAGGACTCCTGTTCTTAAGCGCTGCCGTCAGCTCGGGATCGATCCCGCTGAGCTCGGTTACAGCAGCAAGAAGGAATCTATTCGCCAGCCCAAGCGCCGTCGCAAGGAATCCGAGTACGGCATGCAGCTGCGCGAGAAGCAGAAGGTCAAGTTCATCTACGGCGTTCTCGAGAAGCAGTTCCACCACTACTACGAGCACGCCCTGCGCATGGATGGCGTCACCGGTGAGAACCTCATGACCATCCTCGAGACCCGTCTCGACAACGTCGTGTTCCGCCTGGGCTTCGCTCGCACCCGCAAGGAGGCTCGCCAGACCGTCCGCCATGGTCACTTCACCGTCAACGGCAAGCGCGTGGACATCCCGTCCTACCGCGTGAAGGCCGGCGACGTCGTGGCCGTGGGCGAGAAGTTCCGCGACCTGCTCCCCATCAAGGAGGCCCTCATCTCCTCTGAGCGTTTTGAGGTTCCCGGCTGGCTTGAGGTCGACATCGAGAAGCTCTCCGGCAACGTCATCTCGCTGCCTTCCCGCGAGCAGATCAGCGGCGACATCAACGAGCAGCTCATCGTCGAGCTCTACTCGAAGTAATCGGTTGCGCGCTACGCTGGAGGTATTACATGTCCGAATTCATTAGGCCCCAGGTTCACGTCGAGGAGATCAGCGACACTGCCGCTCGCGTCTCCGTCGAGCCTCTGGAGCGCGGGTATGGCGACACGCTGGGTAACTCCCTGCGCCGCGTGCTGCTCTCCTCGCTCGAGGGCGCAGCCGTCGAGGCCATCCAGATCGATGGCGCCCAGCACGAGTTCACCACGATTCCCAACATGGTCGAGGATGTCACCGACATCGTCCTGAACGTGAAGGGTCTCGTGTTCCGCACGCTCGGTACCACGGACGAGGGCACCGCGACCATCTCGGTCGATGGCCCGTGCGAGGTTACCGGCGCTGACTTCTTCATTCCGTCCGAGTTCGAGCTCGTCAACCCCGAGCAGCACATCGCCACCCTCACCGAGGGCGGTCACCTGACCATGAGCATGCGCATCGGGTACGGCCGCGGCTATGTGTCCTACGAGCAGAACAAGCGCGACAACGATCCGATCGGCATCATCCATGTCGACTCGCTCTTCTCCCCGGTCAAGCGCTGCGCCAAGCTCGTCGAGGCGTGCCGTGTTGGCCAGCACACCGACTACGATCGCCTCGTTCTCGAGATCGAGACCAACGGCGCGATCAACCCGCGTGACGCGGTGGTCTCCGCTGCTAACATCATCAACCAGCACATGGCTGCGTTCATGACCCTGGCTGACGAGCCCGAGGCGGAGGAGGAGATCTCCATCTTCGCCCCCGAGGTGACGAGCGATAACGCCGAGCTTGACAAGCAGATCGAGGACCTGGACCTTTCCGTCCGCTCCTACAACTGCCTCAAGCGCGCGAGCATTCACTCCGTGCGTCAGCTGGTCGAGTTCTCCGAGAACGACCTGCTGAACATCCGCAACTTCGGCGTGAAGTCGATTGAGGAAGTCAAGGACAAGCTTGAGTCCATGGGTCTGAGCCTCAAGGCTTAAACCCTAGGTATAGAGGAGAACTAGACCATGCGTCACAACAAGAAGAAGGGCCTGAAGCTCGGCACCGATGCCAGCCACACCAAGGCCATGAAGAAGAGCCTTGCCAAGGCGCTCTTCGAGAACGATCGCATCAAGACCACCGAGACCCGCGCCAAGGCTCTCCGCTCCTACGCTGAGCCTATCATCACGTGGGCCAAGAAGGGCGACCTGCACTCTCGTCGCCTGGCCATCGCCAAGCTCGGCGACAAGAACCTCGTTGCCGAGATCTTCGACAAGGCCGCTCAGGGCATGTGGGCCGACCGCAACGGCGGTTACACCCGCATCATGAAGCTCGGCCCTCGCAAGGGCGACTGCGCCGAGATGGTCATCATCGAGATCGTCTCCGAGCCTTGCACCCCTAAGGCCAAGAAGGCTGCTCCGGCCAAGAAGGCCGCTGCTCCCAAGGTCGTCAAGAAGGACGAGGCCGTTGAGGAGACCGCCGAGGTCGTCGAGGCCGAGGCTACCGAGGCTGCTGCCGAGGAGGCTGCCGAGTAGCATTTGCTGCTCTTGCATCGCGTTGAAGAGGGGCACGTTCGCGTGCCCCTTTTTGTCTGTCTCGGGTCCGGACTGGGCCGTATCATCCCGGGCTCGGACAGTCCTGCGCAAGATGGAGAACCCACAGGGCTCTCCTTTGCGTGCGGAGCGCGCGCGGGACGATGCGGTCCTGGGCGGGCCCGAGGCAGACACATAAACTTGGTTAGAAACACAACTTGCAACAAGTGGGATGGCCGTCGCAATGTTGTTATCGCTGTAAATTTCGAAGGGAGGTCCATGCATGCTTGAAGTTAAAAACGTCACGGTCGGATATGGCGATGTCGAGGTGCTGAGTGGGGCCTCGCTTTCCGTTGCCCCCGGTGAGCTGGTGGCCCTGGTGGGGGACAACGGGTCCGGAAAGTCCACGCTGGGACGTGTTATGTGCGCGGCGCAGCTTGTTGACGGAGGGAGCGTGGTCGTCGACGGTCACGACCCCTCCGTCAGTGAGCTGGATCGTTTGCGTGTGCGCGCTTTGGTGGGGCGGGTGTGCCAGGATCCCGTCGACCAGATCGTCTCATCCCTCGTTTTCGACGAGGTCGCCTTTGGCCCGCGCAACTTGGGTCTTGATGATGCTGAGGTCGAGAGGCGCGTTCTTGCGGCCCTTGACCTGGTTGGCATGTTGTCGTTCGCCGATTGCGTTACCACCGAATTATCCGGTGGGCAGCAGCAGCGTATCGCCCTGGCGGGCCTCCTTGCCATGCATCCCTCATATCTGGTGCTGGACGAGCCCACCGCGCAGCTCGATCCGAGCGCCCGCGCGGGGTTTCGCGACCTGTTTTCGCGCCTCGCCCATGAATCGCATATGGGTATCGCGCTGATTACCCATGACCCTGCCGAGATCGCGCGTGCCGATCGCGTGATTGACGTGGCGCGCATGGGTGTGCGCTCGGGCGATGCATCCGCCGGTGGGGACCGCGCGAACGATGCGCGCGTGGGTGACGTGCGCGGGGGCGGCGCGTGCGAGGGCGATGCGTTCAAGGGCGCCCAGAGCACGGGCGATGCGAGTCTGGATAGTGTGCGTTCATTTGATGCATGCGCGAGTGACGCGTGCGCCGTGAGTGAGGACAACGCGTCTGAGGGCGGTTCGCTCATGGCCGCTACGTGCGCGCGGGGTGGACGCGCGGATATCGTGCATGCGCGACCCGTGCTCGAACTTGATGGCATCTTCTTCTCCTACGAGGACCGCCCCGTGTTGACCGACGTCTCATTGCGCGTGTATGCGGGGGAGGTCGTCTTGTTGGCGGGGGCTTCGGGCGCGGGCAAATCGACCCTCGCGTCCATTGCGGCCGGGCTGGTGGCGCCCTGCTCGGGTGAGGTCCGATTGTGCGGCGCGCCTCCCGTGCCGGGCGACGTCGGTCTGGCGTTTCAACAGCCGGAAGCCCAGTTCTTCCTCGACACCGTATACGATGAGATCGCCTATGCGCCGCGCAATCTTTCGTGCGATGAGGCCGAGGTGGATCGCCGCGTCCATGCCGCCGTGCGCACCGTGGGGCTTGATGAGGGCCTGCTCTCGTCCTCTCCGTTCGAGCTCTCGGGCGGGCAGGCGCGCCGGGTGGCGCTCGCGTCGGTCCTATCGCTCGATGCACCCGCATATATATTCGACGAGCCGAGTGCCGCGCTCGATGCGAAGGGCAGGGCGTTTGCCCGCCGCATGGTGGAGGGCTTGTCCCGTGAGGGGCGGGCGGTGCTGGTCATCACGCACGATGTCGACGAGTGGGCGCCCGTCTCCTCGCGCGTGGTTGAGCTCGCGGACGGCTCGCTGCACGAGTGCGACCGCGGTGCGACGGGCGCAGATTCATTTGCGTGCGACGGACGCGCGAGCGCGCCGGGTGAGGCGCCGAGGGGCGACGCTTCTTCTCATGTGCCCTCTGGCGGCGCTGCGACGCCGCTGACGGCGCTTGGAGGCTACACGCCTCATACTCCCGCGGCCCGGGCGGATGCGCGCGTCAAGCTCATCCTATTGCTGCTTGCCACGGTCGGCGTGTTCTCTGCGCAATCGCCTGTCGTGCTGTTGGCTTGGGCCGTAGTGCTATTTGGGGCGCTCGGCACGGCCCGCATGAGGCCGAGCCGCATCCTGAGGGCCATGCGGCCGGTCGCCATCGTCTTGGCATTCACGCTCATCGCTAACCTCGTGTCGTGCGATGGCCGCGCCACGATCGAGCTGGCGGGGCCCGTGGGGCTCGATCCCGCCGGTGGCCTGCGCGGCCTTCTCGCCGTGGTGAGAATCGTGTTGCTCGTTGGGTTCTCCCTGGTGGTGGCCGCGTCGACGACGGGCACGCAGCTCAGCGACGCCTGCGTGCGCCTGCTGCGCCCGTGCGCGCGCTGGGGGGTTCCCGTGGGTCCGCTCGGAACGGTGCTGTCGCTGGCGCTGCGCTTTATTCCGCTGGTGAGCGAGGAGCTCAACCGTATCCGTCTTGCGCAGCGGGCACGTGGGGCATCGTTCGACAACGGCACCGTTATCGAACGGATCGGCGTGTGGGCATCGGTGCTCACTCCGCTCATGATCGGTCTGTTCCGCCGTGCCGACCGTCTGGCCGAGGCGATGTCGGCGCGGTGCTACGATGCGGTCTCGGCGGGACGTCTACCCGCGCCTCGCCCGCTCGGCTCCTTGGATCGTCGAGTGCTCGTCGTGGGGACCGGGCTTGCGATCGCGTTGTCCGCAGTGGGTGCGTTCGCGCAACTTTGGTAGGATGACAGGGCGTATGAGGGAGGCAGTATGACCGCATGTATCGAACCTGCGACCGTGGCGGCGGTTTGCGATGAACCCGAGGTGCTCGACGGCACGCTGGTGTTTCGCTTGGGCTACGATGGCGCCGGGTTTTCCGGATTTGCCGAGCAGCCCGATGTGCGAACGGTCGCCGGGGAGGTCCGTCGTGCGCTCGAGACGTTTCTGCGCCGTCCCATCGACATGACGTGCGCCGGCCGTACCGACGCCGGGGTGCATGCGATCTCGCAGTACGTGAGCGTCCCCGCGCATCGCGAGGAGCTCGCCATCGAGCACCGCCGGTGGATGCGCGCCATGGCGGCGCTGCTGCCTGATGATATCGCCCTCGGCGGTGTGTATCATGCGGCCCCGGGCTTCTCGGCGCGCTTCGATGCCCGCTCACGCACCTACACGTATCGCATCGCGACGGGGGACGCCCGTCCGCTGCTCACGCGCAATGTGACGTGGTGGCACCGCCTGCCGCTGGACGTGGAGGCCATGGAGGCGGGCGCCGCGCATCTGGTGGGCGAGCACGACTTCAAGAGCTTTTGCAAGATGTCCTCCGCGGTGGGAAAGCCCACGTGCCGCAACGTGATCTCCGTGTCGTTCGCGCGCGAGCAGGCGCTTGGCGAGGATCACCTCGCCTTCACCATCACCGGGAACGCCTTTTTGCATTCCATGGTGAGGACGATTGTGGGAACGCTCGTCGAGGTCGGTGCGGGGAGACGCGATCCGGCCTGGGTCGCCGAGGTCTTGGCGGCGTGCGACCGCCGTGCCGCCGGCCCGACCGCGCCCGCACGCGGGCTGTGCTTTATGGATGTGGCCTATGACGAGGGCGTGCTGAGCGTCTGCCCCTAGCGCTGCGGGGCACGCCCCCCGTCGCGCGCTGGCATCCATATGCATTGATGGCGTATTTTTCTCTCGTTATATACAAAAATGTTTCAATTCGGTAGCATGCTGCCTGCTTAGCCGCTTTGTGTGCAGGGGGCGGTATGCTTACTGGGAAATTGCTTGGTACAGCTGGGAATGGTGAGGGATATGGCTAAGAAGCGCAATGGCCGCCAAGACGCCATCCGCGAGATCGTGCGCACCGAGGACGTGCGCACGCAGCGGGTGCTCGTCGATGAGCTCAAGGCGCGCGGATTCGATTGCACGCAGGCGACCGTCTCGCGCGATATCGCCGACATGGGCCTGCGCAAGCTCCCCGAGGGCATGTACGTCCTTGCCGAGGACCTCCACTTGCAGCGCATGGTGTCAGAGCTGGTGATCGGCGTGCAGCGCACCGAGAATCTCGTGATCATCAAGGCTCAGCCCGGTACCGCGCTCGGCATCGCCGCGGCGATTGACGCCGCCGAGCTGCCCGACGTGCTCGGCTCGCTCGCCGGCAACGACACCATTCTCGTGATTACCCAGACGCCTGATGACGGCGAGAAGTTTGAGGCGATGATCGCCAAGCTGCGGAGTGTGCGCAAATGAGTCCCATGATCGTCCACACGATTCTATTGAGCCTGCTCATCCTGCTGCCCATCGCGCTTATCGCCCTGCTCGTCGCGTATTGGCGGCGCAGCCGGTAGGGTAGCGGTGCGAGCCTCCGTTCCATTCGGATGGGCTGCGGGACGGTGATGCGCATGGCCGGTAGCCTGATCACCGCCGCATCGGCGAGCAATCGCCGCTCGATGTGCGAAATCAGCCGTTTGAAACGGCGGAGATCGTTTCAAACCATTGGTAAAGCACATTACCAAGGCCATTTTTGTGACAAAACCACCTTTTGAAACAAACGAGTCGTTTCAAAAGGTGGTTTTGTCATATCGCTTCGGCACGATGAGCCCAGGGGTTCCGGGATGGGGCCGGCGGACTCGAGGCCGGGGTTGGAGCGCTCGGGGCCGGTGGGCTCGAGGGGATGGATGCGACGGGGAGGCCTAGAGTATGGTTCAGGGGAGGCGCTAGGGGGCGGGCTCAAGGGAGATGGGGTCGGGCACGATGGCGAGAAGGGTGACATCATGAAGAAGCCCCAGTCGTCATGGTGTACGACTGGGGCTTCGGTTTGCCTTGGATACGGCGCGTGTGTCGTGCAGCCAAGGCTGGCTGTCTGCTTTGGATGCCGCGCGGAGCCGTGTTGGGCTAACCGACCGTATGACATGCGCCGCGCGGAACGGCGGGCAGGCGGGCCGCCCGTCTGGGAGGCGCCGCACGCCTCCGTGTGGGGTTCTCGCCTATTGGGAGCGTGCGGCGCTGAACGGCGTGAGCGCTAGTTGCCCGTTTGGGGCGTGGTGGGTGGCGTGGTGCCGCCGCCCGTACCTCCACCGGTTCCCCCATTGCCGCCGGTTCCGCCGCCGCCCGAGTTGCCGGAATTGCCGCCCGAGTTGCCGGAATTACCGTTGCCACCCGTGTTGCCACCGGAGTTGCCGTCGCCGGTGCCGCCCGAGGTGCCCCCGTTCGACCCGCCGCCCGTGCTGCCGTTGCCGGACTCGGGCGTGGTGGGCGTCTGCTGCTCCTGCTCCTTCTGGGCCTCCTCTTCGGCCTTTTTCTTTTCCTCTTCCGCCTTTGCGGTCTCCTCGGTGGCGCGTTCGGCCTCGGACTTGGTCTTGGAGAACTTCCACTCGGAGTTGTTCTTGTACTTGGGAGCGTCCGCGGTGGGGAACTCCTCGCGCGCGACGCCGTCGAGCGCCGCCTTCATAAAGGAGCGGAACACCGGCAGGGTGAGCTGGTCGCCCATGAAGCTCCCCAGGTCGACGGTGCCGTTGTAGCCGCCCACCCAAATGGCGGCGGCGTACTGCGGGGTGTAGCCGCAGAACCACAGCGCGGTGGCGGAGTCCGCCGTGCCCGCCGTGCCCGTCTTGCCGGCCACGGGCTGGTTGTTGTAGGGGTTGCCGGGGGCGCCCAGGCCGTTGGTCATAACGCCCTCGAGCACGCCGGTCACCGCGCTGGCGACGCTGGGGCTGATGGCCTGCTCGCCCGTGGTGTCCGCCTTGAAGACCGTCTCGCCCGTGCGGGAGACGATCTCGGAGATCGCGATGGGCTCATGGCGCGTGCCGCCGTTGGCGAACGTGGCGTACGCGGAGGCCATCTCGATGGTGGAGAAGCTGCCCGTGCCGAGCGTCATGGTGAGGACGTCTTCCATCTGGGAGGTGTCCAGGCCGAGCTTTTTGCACATGGCGATGATGTTCTGGTTGCCGATGGTCTCGGCGACCTGGAGATAGCCGGTGTTGGACGAGAGCTCGGTCGCGCGGGCGAGCGAGATGTAGCCCAGGGACTGGTTGCCGTAGTTCTGCGCCCGGTAGTCGGCCTGCCCGGCGATCTTCCACGTGAGCGGGGAGTTGCAGTTGAGGGTGATGTTGGGGTTCATGCCCTGCTCGATGGCGGCCGCCAGCGTGAAGGGCTTGAACGAGGAGCCGGGCTGCTGGCGCGCGGTGGCGTGGTTGAGGCGCAGCACGCTGCCGTCGTCCTCCACGCGGTTGTAATCGCGTCCGCCCACCATCGCCTTGATGGCGCCGGTCTTGGGGTCGATCACCGTCATGCCGATATCGAGGTCCATGTTTTCGCGCGCGGTCGCTGCGTAGTTGTTCAGGTTGCTCACGGCGGCGTTCTCGGCGGCCGCCTGCACGACGGGGTCGATGGTGGTCTTGATGGTGAGGCCGCCCTTAAAGAGGACGTCCGTGGAGAACTCCTCCTGCAACAGCGTCTTGACGTAATCGACGAAGTACGGGTAGGCGTTGACCGTGATGCCCGAGTCGGAGACCTCGGTCACGTTCAGGGCGAGGGGCTCTGCGACGGCGGCGTCGTGCTCCTCCTGGGTGATGGTGCCCAGGCGCAGCATGTTGCCCAGGACCTTGTTGCGGCGCTCGACGGCGACCTCGGGGTTGACCGTGGGGTCGTAGTAGGAGGGGGAGTTGGGCAGGCCGATGAGCAGCGCGGCCTCGGCGAGCGTGAGGTCGCTGGCGTTCTTGGAGAGGTAGGTCTTGGAGGCGGCCTGGATGCCGTACGCGCCGTGGCCGTAGTAGATGCAGTTGAGGTACATCATCAAGATCTCGTCCTTGGAGTAGATCTTCTCCATCTCCAGGGCGATGAAGGCCTCGCGGACCTTGCGCTCGATGGTCTGGTCGAACTGCTCCTCCGACAGGATGGTGTTGCGCACGAGCTGCTGGGTGATGGTCGAGGCGCCCTCGGAGCGGCCTGAGAGCTGCGCCAGCACGGCGCGGCCGATGCCGATGATGTCGACGCCCGGGTGCTCGTAGAAGCGCTCGTCTTCGACGTCGACCGTGCCCTTGAGGACCCACGGGGAGACCTGGTCGGCGGTGACGCTCTCGCGGTTCTGGACAAAGAACGTGGCGATCTCGTTGCCCGCGGCGTCGAGGATGTGCGAGGGCTCGCTCACCAGGTATTCGTCCGCGTCGGTGTAATCCGGCAAATCGGAGAGCCAGCGCTCAACGTTGCCGAGCATGCCGATGCCGAACGCGATGCCGGCGACGAGCAAAAACCCCAGGACCGAGACGAGGATGACGGGGGCGGCGTGCGTTTTGGCGCGACCGCGCGCGCGACGCTGTCGAGGACCCATAGACGACCTCCTGCTGGTTGACCGGGACATGCCCGGACGACGTACACATAGATGTTCATACGATAGCGCAACCGCGATGCGCCCTGCGCTCGGGTATCCTTACTTACGCGAAAAAACACGCAGATGAATCCGCGTGCCCAGGGGCCTGGATTGCTTGGGCGGGCACGGGGCGGTGCGGGAGGAGAAGGGGCGCATATGGCTCAAGGGGTCGAGTTGCTGGCGCCGGCGGGGACGCCGGATGCGCTGCGCGCGGCGGTCGCGGCGGGGGCCGATGCCGTGTACGTGGGGCTGGGCGCGTTCAACGCCCGCGCGGCGAACGGCGGGTTCTCCCTCGACGAGCTGGCGCGCGGGTGCGTGCTCGCGCATTCCCGCGGAGCGCGCGTCTACGTGACGCTCAACGTGTGCCTGCGCGATCGCGAATGTGCCCCCGCCGTCGAGCTCGCCGCCGCGGCGTCCGCCTCGGGTGCCGACGCGCTCATCGTCGCGGATATCGGCCTGTGCTCCGTGCTGCGACGCGAGCTGCCCCATGTCGAGCTTCACCTGTCCACCCAGGCGGGGGCGCAGTCGGCGCCAGCAGTGCGCTTTGCCGCGCGCGAGCTGGGCGTTGGGCGGGTGACGTGCGCGCGTGAGCTGTCGTGCGCCGAGCTGGGGCGGCTGTGCTCCGAGGGCGTTCCCATCGAGGCGTTTTGCCACGGGGCGATTTGCATCTGCTATTCCGGGGCGTGCTCGTACTCCGCCATCATGCGCGGCCGGTCGGCGAACCGGGGGGATTGCACGCAGCCGTGCCGCTTGGCCTACGAGCTGCAGGACGGCAGCGGGCGCGTCCTTGCCGGCGGGGCGTGGCGGCGCGACGCGTCGCGGCCCGGCGGGCGGACTGAGGGCGATCGCCTGCTGTGTCCGCGCGATTACCTGGGCATCCGCCATGTGGAGGAGCTCGTGCGCGCCGGGGTGGCGGCCCTCAAGATCGAGGGTCGCATGAAGGGCCCCGATTACGTCTACAACGTCGTGCGTTGCTATCGGCGGGCGCTGGACGCCGTGCTTGCGGGGGCGCCGCTGGGGGAGGCGGAGCTCGATGCGCTCGAGGCCCAGCTCGCCCGGTCCTTTAGCCGGGGGTTCACCGACGGGTACCTGCTCGGCGGCCATGCGGCCACCGGCGCGGGGCTCATGAGCGTCGAGCGCGCCATCAACCAGGGGCTCGAAGTCGGTTGCGTCGACGAGCCCGGGTTTGAGGGCGCGTGGGTGAGGTTCGACCGCGATGTGGCGGCGGGCGACATGCTCGAGATCCGCTCGACGCCCGGGACGGACGCCCCCGCCGATGTCCCCAAGCGCTGGCCCATCGTGCCGTGCGCGGCGGATGTTCGCGCCGGCGAGCGCGTCTTCGTGCGCTGCAAACGCAAGGTCGAGGCGGGGAGCGCCGTGCACGTCGTGCGGTCCGCGGGCGTGATCGAGGAGGCCCGCACCGCCGTCGAGTCGATGCGCGTGGAGGAGGAGAGGCTGTGCGAGGGTCTCGCATGGCGCGACGAGGAGTCGGGGCGTCCCCGTGGCGGCGCACCGCGTTCGGGCGACGTGACGCGTTTGGGCGACGTGCCGCGTTCGGGCGACGGGCCGCGGCACGCCCATGTGCGGCGCAAGTCCTCGCCCACTCGCGAAAGTTCGCTTTCGATGTCTCCAGATGATGCGTCTGGCGATTTTTGCCGTCGAGAGTTGACTCTCGATGACGCCGCTGGGGCTGTCTTTGGCGACCGCGTGATCGATTTGGGTGAGGTGTGCCGCGCGTCGGACATCGCCGCGGTGCGCCGCGCCTGCGATGCGGTTGCCCGCGGGGAGGCGGATGCGGTCCTATGCCGCAACATCGGCCAGGTCGAGCTTGCGATTGAGGCTGCCGTGCCGTGGGAGGCCGCGGCTCCGCTCAACGTGTGGAACGCCCGGGCGGCCCGCGTTCTGCGGGATCTGGGCGCCCGTCGCGTGTGGCTTCCCGAGGAGCTTTCGGAGCCCGATCGCCGAGCCGTCCGTTCCGCCGCCGTCGACGATGGCCTGGTGATCGGCCTTGAGGATGCGCCGCGGGGCTCGACGCCGCTCATGATCTTAGAGCATTGCGTGCTCACCGCGGAGGGGCCGTGCGACCATGCGTGCGCAACGTGCCCTCGTCGTCTGGCGAGTGAGCGGGGCGAGCGCGTTTTGGTTGAGCTTGACCGCAAGAGCTCCGGAGCGCGCGTGCGCGTGCGTGTCGACGAGCGGGGCCGCACGCGCCTGTATCGCTAGGAGCTTTGTCGCGGGATCGCCCCGTCGGGTCGCCCCGCCGGAGACCGCGGGCTTTGTCACGGTGCCGTGCATGTAGGTGGTGATGGGAGCCCTGCCGTGGGGCATCACGTGCCGGCGTTGGTTGGGATTCCGCTGTGGGACCGTCCACGCCCGCATTTGCGCGTGCCCTGCCGCAGGGTCGCCCGCGCTCGCATCGGCGCACGCGCTGCCGCAGGGTCGCCCGCGCCCGCATCGTCACGGACCTGCAGCGGGGTCGCCTGCGCCCGCGCCGCGCGGGGGCTTCGCCGGGGGCGGCGCTTACTCGGTCGGGACGCACCTTCACGTCCGCTTTGATGCATTCGTCCCTGTTCGAACTCCGCCCTGTCCTCCGGGGCCCATTGTGCGCTACACTATCGACTACATGTAACTCCCAGCACCGCCCGTCCACGCACCAGCGTCAAGATGCGGCGAGGGTGCTATGACCTTGTAGAAAGGTGCACCTTATGTTGCCTGTCGACGAGCAGATGCGCATCATCACCTCCGGCGCGGCCAAGATCGTGCCCGAGGCCGACCTCAAGAAGAAGCTCGAGCGCGGCGTGCCGCTCAACATCAAGCTCGGCGTCGACCCCACCAGTCCGGACCTGCACCTGGGCCACGCCGTTCCGCTGCGCAAGATGCGCCAGTTCCAGGATTTGGGCCATCGCGTGACCCTCATCATCGGCAACGGCACCGCCACCATCGGCGATCCGTCGGGCAAGAACTCCACCCGCCCGCAGCTCACGCAGGAGGAGGTCGAGGCCAACGCCGCCACGTACGTCGCGCAGGCCATGAAGATCCTCGACCCCGAAAAGACCACCATCGTCCACAACGGCGACTGGATGTTCCCCATGGGCTTGGCGGAGCTGCTGTCCATCGCGTCCAAGTTCACCGTGGCGCGCATCCTGGAGCGCGATGACTTCACCAAGCGCTACCAGTCCCAGACCCCCATCGCGCTGCACGAGTTCCTGTACCCCATCATGCAGGCCTACGACTCGGTCAAGATCGAGGCCGACGTGGAGATGGGCGGCAACGACCAGCTCTTCAACCTGCTCGCCGGCCGTGAGCTCATGGAGAAGATGGGCATGGAGCCGCAGATCGCGCTCACCATGCCGCTGCTCGAGGGCACCGACGGCGTGCGCAAGATGTCCAAGTCCTATGGCAACTACATCGGCCTGACCGATGCTCCCAAGGATATGTTCGGCAAGACCATGTCCATCCCCGACGAGATGATCGGCAAGTACTACCGACTTGCCAGCTCGCTCTCGCCCGAGGAGGTCGACAAGATCGATGCCGCGCTTGCCGACGGTTCCGCCAACCCCTACGAGCTCAAGCGCGCGCTCGGTCGCGATCTGGTGACCACCTATCACAGCGCCGAGGCCGCCGTTGCCGCCGAGGCCGAGTTCGACCAGGTGCACAAAAACCGCGAGATGCCCAGCGACATTGCCGAGGTCGCGGTCGAGATCGTGGTCAACGACGAGGGTCTTGTGTACCTGCCCGCCGTGCTTCAGGCCGCTGGCCTGGCGCCGAGCGCCGGCCAGGCCCGCCGCGACATCGACGGCGGCGGCGTCAAGCTCGACGGCGAGGCAGTTGCGCCCAAGGCCTACAACGTCGACCCCGCCGCGCTCAAGCCCGGTACGGTCCTGCAGGTGGGCAAGCGCCACTTCGCCCGCTTGGCGTAAGCTTCAATCGCGCTAGCGCGATTGTCCATTTATGCACATTGGCACAATTGCCCATGTGCGATTGGCCGGCAAGGTATCGCGCGAGCCTTCATGTCACGGGCGCGACCTTTCATATCGCGGGCACGAGCCTTCAAGCCACGGCGATATCGCGACGATGCGATATCGCCGTGGTTTTTTAATAATGCGATTGTAGCGCCGCCGCCGAGGCGCCGAATTACCTCTTTCGATGCCCCAAAGACGCAAAAGGTCGATCGGCTTGTCGCCGATCGGCCTTCTTTTGCATGAAATGAGGGACTATTGATCATGGTGCAGGGGGTTATAAATTAAATTGTGTGGGGTTTATTCCGACGGTCGGAGTATACGGGGATAAATCGCAGAGCAATCCTGCGGTTTTGTTGCGAGATCGCGCTCTCTACTCCAAGGGTACGGAATAAACCCCACACATTTTTGAGTCTGAGATATGATCAATCGCCACGCATCCCCAACACCCCAGAATAAACCCCGCACATTTTTTAAACCTGGGTAATGAGCCCGGCAAGTCGTGAAAACGTCGCCCCGAACGGCGATCTTGCGGTTCGGGGGCGACGAGCCCTTCTGGCGCGACGAGCTCTTCTACTCTGATAACAATTCCATCTATTCAGGCAGCAACTCCATCGCGTGTTCTTGGTTCTTTCCGGTTTCCTCGTCGCTATTGCTGCCCGTGAGGGAAATGCTCTCGACCGTATTGGGGTCGATCAGGGATGTGAACACCGAGGCGTGCGAGTTGTCGGACAGGATTGCTCCGACGTAGTAATTGAACGTCGACTGCTCTTCTGAGCCGTGATGCCAATTTGCAACCGCATGTTTGCTGCCGTCCGTAAATTGAAGTTCGAGTGTATCCACGGCAAACTCCGAGCTGTTGTTCTTGTCGGCAACGTAATGGATGCTAAACGGGCTGAGGTCCGCGATGGCGTCCGAGCTGGGCGCCGGCGGCGTGACGCTCAAGGCGGGCGACGTCGTGACGTGGGCGTATTCCGCGTTCGGGTAGGCTCATCACGCGGACGAACAGGTCCGTGTGCTCCGGGGTGGGCATGGCGATCGTGTTGGCGTAGTCCTCGATGTCGTCGATGCGCCGTTATGGCTTGCGAAAGAGCGACTTGCACTCGTTGATGGTCACGCGAATGAGCCAGCGCCTGAGGTGCTCGTCGCTCTCAAAGTCATGGGAGGAACGTATGAGCTTGACGAAGACATCTTGCGTGACGTCGTCCGCGTCTGCCTGGTTGCGCAGATAGGTGAATGCGAGGCGAAAGACGGTGTCGCGATAACGCTCGATAACGTCGCTGATGACGATGGGTTTGCCCATGCTCGCCTCCTCTCTTGTTGTGGGGAATGGGATGTGGGCCCTCATCTAGAGTACGTT
>SAMEA3387516__coassemble_3419_pt1 | contig 19851 bp, 18 predicted proteins | sample SAMEA3387516__metabat2_low_PE_013 | metagenome-assembled genome bin SAMEA3387516 (sample SAMEA3387516) | Felis catus | biome: Faeces | place: United Kingdom | collected 2012
GGTACATGAATCAAAGGTTCCCGAAACCTCAAATTAGGGACTGTCCCTAAATTGAGGTGCCCTAGTAGAGCTTGGCGCCTGCCGGGATTGAATCGTCCACGATCAGCACGTTCAGGCGCTCGGGCGTCTCGTCGCCCTCGGCCTCTGCGTGCACGGCGGAGATGATCATGCCGCAGCTGGGGATGCCCATCATCTTGCGCGGGGGCAGGTTGGTGATGGCGATGAGCGTCTTGCCCACCAGGTCCTCCGGCTCGTAGTAATCGTGGATGCCGGAGAGGATGGTGCGATCGGTGCCGGTGCCGTCGTCCAGGGTGAAGTTGAGGAGCTTCTTGGACTTGGGCACGGCCACGCAGTCCTTGACCTTGACCGCGCGGAAATCGCTCTTGGCAAAGGTGTCGAAGTCCACGAAGTCCTCGAACAGCGGCTCGACGACGACCTTGGAGTAGTCGAGCGTGGGCTTGGCGGGCGCGACGAACGGGCTCGCGGCGCCGGCGGCCTCGGCGTCCTGAGCGGCCTTCGCGGCGGCGGCACCGCTCTTGGAGCCCTTCTCGGGCTTCATGTGCGGGAACAGCAGGACGTCGCGGATGGAGGTGGAGTTGGTGAGCAGCATGACCACGCGGTCGATGCCGATGCCGATGCCACCCGCGGGGGGCATGCCGTACTCGAGCGCGCGCACGTAGTCCTCGTCGTACTCCATGGCCTCGTCGTCGCCACCGGCCTTCTCGGCCATCTGCGCAGCGAAGCGCTCGGCCTGGTCGACCGGGTCGTTCAGCTCGGAGAACGCGTTGGCGTACTCGTGGCCGGCGATCACGAGTTCAAAGCGGTGCGTGAGGCGCGGGTCCTCCTCGTTGCGCTTGGCGAGCGGCGAGACCTCGACCGGGTAATCGCACACGAACGTGGGGTTCACAATGGTGTCCTCGCCCAGCTCGTCGTAGATCTCGGCGATGAGCTTGCCGGCGGTCCACTCGGGCTTGGTCTCGATGCCTCGCTCGGCGCACGCGGCGAACAGCTCCTCGACGGGCGTGTCGAGCGTGACCTCGCGGCCGAGCACGTCGGAGACGATCTCGGTCATGGAGCGGCTGGCCCACGGCGAGAAGAGGTCGATCTGCTGGCCCTGGTACTCGATAGCGCCCTCGAGGCCCACGGCGGTCGCGGCGGCCTTGATGACGCCCTCGGCGAGCTCCTTCATGCCCTCGAGGTCAGAATAGGCGCGGTAAGCCTCCATGGTGGTGAACTCGGGGTTGTGGGTGAGGTCCATGCCCTCGTTGCGGAAGATGCGGCCGATCTCGAACACGCGCTCATAGCCGCCCACCAGCAGGCGCTTGAGGTGCAGCTCGGTGGCGATGCGCAGGTAGTTCTCCTGGTTGAGCGCATTGAAGTGCGTGATGAACGGCTTGGCCGTGGCGCCGCCCTGGATGGACTGCAGGATGGGGGTCTCGACCTCCATGTAGCCGTCGTCCTCCATGTAGCGGCGGAAGGTGGAGATGATGGCGGAGCGCTTGCGGAACGTCTCGCGCACGTCCTCGTTCACAATGAGGTCGACATAGCGCTGGCGGTAGCGGGTCTCCTTGTCGGAGAGGCCGTGGAACTTCTCGGGCAGCGGACGGACGGCCTTGGAGAGCAGCTTGAGCTCGCGCGGGGCAACGGAGAGCTCGCCGCGCTTGGTGCGGGTGACCACGCCGGTGGCCTGGATGATGTCGCCCAGGTCGAGCTTCTTGAGCGTGGCCCACGACTCCTCCTCCACGTCGTTCACGCGGCAGAAGAGCTGGATGTCGGCGGAGGGGTCGCGCAGGACCAGGAACATGATCTTGCCCTGACCGCGCTTGGCGACCACGCGGCCGCCCACGGTGACGGTCTCGCTCGCGGACTCCTCGTTGGCCAGGCCCTCGTAGCGCACGAGCAGGTCGGCGGCGTGATCGGTTACGCTCGAGTGCTCCGGATAGGGGTTCTTGCCGGCCTCGTAGAGCGCGGCGCGGTCGACAAGACGACGGGCGCGCTCGTCGTTCAGGGTGTTGGCGGCCTCGGTGACCTCGAGGTTCTCGGCCATCTTTGTGACTCCTCTCGTAATGCCGGGCCCTGGGGCCCGGCTGTTCATCGATGCGGCGATCGCCCAACGAGCGCGCCGCCCCATGTTCCAAACGAAAACCGCCCCCTGGCGCCATGAGGCACCAGGGAGCGGAGTGAGCGCTAGAGCTCAATAGGTAACGGGTGAGCCCTAGCGCGAAATCTTGGCGATGGTGTAGACGCGCTTCTTGCCAGAGGCGAGCACGACCTCGACGCTCTCGCCCTCGGCGTGACCGATGATGGCACGGCCGACCGGGGACTCGTTGGAGATCTTGTGCTCGAGCACGTTGGTCTCGGTGGTGCCGACGATGGTGAAGTCGGACGCCTCGCCCTCGCCGTCGACCAGCGTGACGTTGCTGCCGATGGAGACGATCATGTTGGAGCCGGCGACGGCGTCCTGGGCGTTGGCCAGCGTGGCGCGGATCTCGGCGATGCGGGCGGCGTTGCGGGCCTGATCTTCCTTGGCGGCGTCGTACTCGGCGTTCTCGGAAAGGTCGCCGAATGCGCGGGCTTCCTTGATGTGCTCGACGATCTCCTTGGCCTTCTCACCCTCGAGATAGGCGAGTTCCTCCTCGAGCTTCTTGCGACCCTCGGCAGTCAGTACGATCTGGCTTGCATCCATGCGTCGAACTCCTCTTGTACGTCTTGTGCAGAATAACAGCAAAGCGACCGGCAAACCCAATACGGGTCAACCGGCCGCGATCAACCCTTATGCGAGCGGGTTACTCGGCGTCCTTAGCGGCGGCTTCCTTCTTGGCCTTGGCCTCGGCGAGCTGAGCCTCGAGCTGAGCAACCTCGTCGTCCTCCTCGACAACCTCGGCGTCATCGGCAGGAGCCTCGTCACCGGACATGCCCTCACGGATGTTCTTGACCGTCTTGCCCAGAGATTTGCCGAGCTTTGGCAGGTTCTTGGGGCCAAAAATCAGCAGGGCGACGATAAGGATGACAACCCACTCAAAGCCTTTAGGGAACATACATTTCCTCCAGATACGATCCGTTTGGCGTGTACGGCACGATGTTCGCCGTGCGCGTTACAACTCGAATGAGTATAACCCGCCACCGCGACACTGCACAATATTTGTCTATTCTACACGGGAGCGCACCGCAAACGGTAAACAGTCGGTAAACGGCGGGCCAAGTCCAAAACGTGCAGAGCCGGCACGATGCGCACGGACCGTTCGTGACAGAAGCCCTTTATGGCAGGGCCCGTTATACAAAAAGGGCCGCCATAAGGCGACCCTTTGCAATGCAATGGTCGGGTTGACTGGATTTGAACCAGCGACCCCCGCGTCCCGAACGCGGTGCTCTACCAAGCTGAGCCACAACCCGTTAGCTTGGCTATAGTATCAAAGCCGCGAACGAAAATCTACCCCACAGCGATAATTGGTCCAGATTTTTCCATCCTCGCAGCTTGCGCCCACCAACCATGCTCCTTCATCGCGGCGATGCCGATCTTTTCGGCCGCCATTTGCGTCGCGCACACGGCGAAGACCGTCGCCCCCGATCCGCACACATCGACCGCGCGGACGTCGGGCTGCTCGCGCATCCAATCAACGATCTCGCCGATCTCGGGGCAAAGCTCGCGGGCGACAGGGGCCAAGTTGTTCGACACGCAATCGAAAATGGCCTGCTCGTCGTGAGAGCGCATGGCCTCGAGCATGGGCTCGAGAGGCTGCGCCTCGATGGGAGACTCGTCAAAGCGGTGGTACGCCTCGACAGTCGAGACGCCGCCCGTCATGGGCTTTACCAGCGCCACGGGTGTACCCGTGAGCGGGCGGAACAACTCACGCATCGTATCGCCGCGCCCGTCCAGATGGGCGGGAGGGCCATAGAGGAAAAACGGAACGTCCGCGCCGATGGAGCGCGCGACCGCATCGATGCGCTCGTCGCGCGGGTCGACTCCCCAATAGCGGCAGATGCCCATGATGATCGCCGCGGCGTCGGTGGACGGACCGCCCAAGCCGGCGCGGACCGGAATGTGCTTGTCGATGAGGATGGCAAAGCTCGGCTCGCGGCCAAACGCCTCACCCATCGCCACGGCGGCCTTGTACGCCGTGTTGCTCTCCTGGGGAAAGTCCGCCTCGGGCACCGTCTTGACCATCAGGCGGTCGGAGGGCGCAATGGCGATGGTGTCCGAGATGTCGAGCGTCGTCATCACGGTATCGACGCGGTGGTAGCCCTCATCATCGGTCCCCTCATGCACGCCCAGATACAGGTTGATCTTTGCGGGGGCGGTGATGAGCATGAAGTTCCCCTGGGGCGCGGCGGGCTGGGCCGCGGCGCGATACGGGTCGAACGCCGGATTGGGAGCGGAGCTTGAGCCCCATCCGACCGCGGTCATTTAGTGCTCCTCGAGCTGGGTGCCGAACGGCGTGAAGATATGCTCGCCGGTCTCGGGGTCGAACAGCTCAACCGTGCCGGTGAGCACGTCGACGTACTGGTAGGACTGGCGGGACTTGCGACCGCGGCGCTCGTCGACCTCGACGATGAACACGGCGGGGTGGACGTTCTTGATAACGCCCATGCGCTCGATGACGCGCGTGCGGCCCATGTTGGCCTTGACCTTGACGCGGTCGCCGACCATCTCGGTCAGCTTTTCCTGGATCTCCGCGACGTGATTGACTTCGAGCTCTTCCATGCGATGGCCTCCACATACGGGCGCTTGACAGAATGCGCCCAAGAATAGACATACGCATTGGAGTATAGCAAGGATTGATACGATTGTCGCTCCGGGTGTCGACGGGGCGTTTTGTGCGAAGCGAGTTCTGCACGAGCCGGAGGCCCCGGTGGGGTCTCCGAGCAAGCAGGACTGCCCGAGCATCGGACAAAGTGCCCCGTCGGCGCCCGGAGCGACCTGAAGGCTCGGATAAGGTCCAGACTATAGTTCGTCGGTGTCGAGCACGATGGTAAAGGGACCGTCGTTCAAAAGCTCGACCTGCATGTTCGCGCCAAATCGACCCGTTGCCACGTGCTCGACGTCGCGGCGCGCAAGGTCGACGAAGTACTCGTAGAGTTCGGTTGCCTGCGCGGGCGGAGCGGCCTCGGTGAACGAGGGGCGGCGGCCCTTTTTGCAGTTGGCGAACAGGGTGAACTGGGAGACCACCAAAACCTCGCCCGCAACATCCGCCAAGGCGAGGTTGGTCTTGCCGTCCTCGTCATCGTTGATGCGCAGGGCAAAGATCTTGTTCCACAGCTTGTCCGCCTCCGTCCGCGTGTCGACATGGCCCACGCCGAGCAGAACGAGGTAGCCCCTGCCGATCGAACCTACGACCTCACCTTCGATGGTCACGCTCGCGTGGCGCACGCGCTGAACGACCGCGCGCATGCTAGCGATCCCCTGTCGCGGAACCGGCCGCGGAGGGGCAATCCGCGCCGCCAGTCTCCCCTGCCCGCTCGGCATCCTCGGCAGACGCCGCCTGCACCAGCTGGGCAGACAGGTCCTGCAGCGCGTGGAAACGGTGGCTGATGGCGTTCTTCTCCTCCGGCGTGAGCTCCGCCATGGTCTTGCCCGGGGTGTCGGCGGGAAGGAACAGCGGGTCGTAGCCAAAGCCGTGCTCGCCGCGGCCCTCGCGGGCGATCGCGCCCTCGCAGGCGCCCGTGCCCGTGAGCACGCAGCCGCTTGCATCGATGAGGGCGATGACGCTCATGAAGCGCGCGGTGCGCTCGGCATCCGGGGTGTCGCCGAGTTTGTCGAGGAGCTTGGCGTTGTTGGCGGCGTCGTCCCCGTGCACACCGGCATAACGCGCCGAGTACACACCCGGCTCGCCGGCCAGCGCATCCACCACCAGGCCGGAGTCGTCGGCGATTGCCGCAAGGCCGGTGGCCGCAACCGCAGCCTCGGCCTTGATGATCGCGTTCTCCACGAACGTGGTGCCTGTCTCCTCGGGGTCCTCGAAGTCGCCGAGCTGACCCAAGGCCACAAAGCGGACCTCCGGCAGGACCTCGCTCAGAATAGCCTCAATCTCGGTGAGCTTGTGCGCGTTGCCAGTCGCCACCACAATGGTGCGCTTGGGGTCGAGCGTCGCGATATCGATTTTTTCCAGCGCCACGTTCGGCACCGTCCTTTCTCTATCTATGAGATTCCACATGTTGGAGCATACCCCGTGCTCATCCGTTTCGCGCGCTGGGGCGCACCCCGTGCACATCCGTTCCGCGCGTCAGGTCATACTCCATGCACATCGTTCCGCGCGTTAGGTCATACTCCATGCACATCCGTAAAAATCGGTGCAGTTTTTAACCACTTTTCACTTGGAAGTTGGTCGAAAAGTGCATCGGTGTTGCGCTAGGTGCATCGAGTTTTGCCAGATGCATCGACGTTTCGCCCGGTGCATCTACGTCTCACTTGCTGCATCGAACTTTGCCCGGTCCATCGACGTTGCGCTTGGTGCATAGACGTTTCGCTTAGCACATCGATGCTTCGCCCGGTGCATCGACGCTTCGTCTGGCGCGCCAACGTCTCGCACGATGCACCGAGTTTGGGGCACGCAAGGTGTGCGGAGGCCGTCCCTTTTGCGTGCCGCCCCCTTTGACGCGCTAGTCCCTAAAGGCCGTGACCTCGTTTTGCAGGTCGATGAGGTGCTTGATGCCCAGCTCGCCCAGGTCGAGCAGGCGATTCAGGCGGGCGCGGTCGAACGGCGTCTGCTCGCCGGTACCCTGGATCTCGATGATCTCGCCGGCGTCGGTCGCCACGAGGTTCATGTCGACCTCCGCATGGCTGTCCTCGGCATAGTCGAGGTCGAGCAGTTCGCAGCCGTCGACCAGACCCATGGACACGGCGGCCACCTGGCCGGTGAGCGGCAGGCGGGAGATCTTGCCTGCCTCGACCCACGCCATGAGAGCGTCGTGCAGCGCCACCCACGCGCCGGTGATACTCGCCGTACGGGTGCCGCCGTCCGCCTGAATGACGTCGCAGTCGACCGTGACCGTGTGCTCGCCGAGCGCCTTCATGTTCACCACGGTACGCAGGCTGCGGCCGATCAGGCGCTCGATCTCCATGGAGCGGCCCTTGCGATTGGACGTCTCGCGACGCGTGCGGCGATTGGTGGAGGCAGGCAGCATGGCGTACTCCGCCGTGACCCAGCCCTGTCGGCTCGCCTTGCGCCAGCCCGGCACGCCCTCCTCGATGGTGGCGGCACAGAGCACCTTGGTGTCGCCGAACTCGACAAGGCAGGAACCCAGTGCGTTCTTCATCACGTCGCGCGTGAGGTTGACGGGGCGCATCGCATCTGCGGCGCGGTCGAACGACCGGTTGATGAGCATGTGATCCATGGGGTAAAGGTCCTTTCAACGTGGAATGGAAACGTGACGTGCAAACGCGTGATGTAGACGCGAGATGACGTGATGTAGACGCGAGATGAAAACGTGGCCTGCAAGCGCGTGATGTAAGCGTGACGTGCAAGCGTGGGATGCAAACGGGGGGTAAAAACGTGACGTGAAAGCGCGGGATGCAAAGGCGAGATTTAGACGCGAGGTCCAGACACGAGACGCATGCACCCGCCGTGCACCCCCGGCTTGGCAGAACGCTCGCGGCTGCCCAGCCGAGGTACCGAGCCAGGACGGCGATCGAACGCTAGAGCCCGCGAAGCTCGTCGAGCGAGACGTGCTCGATGCTCTTGAGCGGCTGGCCAAAGATAAAGCTGCCGGCCGCCGCAAACTCCGCGATGTTGTCCGACGTGGTGGCAAAACGGTGCGTCGGTCGATGCCCGATCCCCGCCAGCTGGTCGCGCCGGCGCAGGATGTCCTCGAGCTCGCGCGTTGTCTCCTCGGCCGAGGACACCACGCGCACGTCCGGGCCGAGCGCATGACGGATGGGGCCAGCGAGCAGCGGAAAATGCGTGCACCCGAGCACCACCGTGTCCACTTGGGCGCCGCCTTCGACAATAGGCGCCAAGGTGCGCTCCACCTCGGCGCGGTTCTCGGGCGTGTCGAAGATGTCCCCGTCCTGCAGCCAACGCTCCTGCAAATGCGCTCCCGTGGCGAGCTCGCGCTCGACGATCTCCACAAAACTGGGCGCCGGACAGCCGTACACGTTCACACCCGCATCCAAATCCTGGATGGCGCGGGTGTACGCGCCCGTGCGCACCGTGAGCGGCGTGGCGAGCACGCCCACCTTGCGGGTGCGCGTGGAGTTGATCGCCGCGCGGGCACCAGGGGCGATGACGCCGATGACGGGCACCGGCAGGATCTGCTGCGCGATGCGAAGGCCCGCGGCCGTCGCCGTGTTGCAGGCGATGACCATGATCTTGACGTCATGATCGGCCAGCCAATGGCCCGCCTGGAGCACAAAGGCGCGCACCTCCTCCTCGGAGCGCACGCCATATGGGCACCGTTTGGTATCGCCCACGTAGTAAATCGATTCATGGGGCAGCGATTCGGCGATGCACCGGGCGACGGTGAGGCCGCCCAGGCCGGAATCGAATACGCCGATGGGGCGTTCGCTATCGAGCATCCCGTGCTCTCCCCTCCCTTACGCCTTTGCCGCGAGCAGGGCGTTCGCCATGTATACCCAGCCCTCGACGACCTTTCCGCGCGTGATGTACACGTTGTCGTTCTCGGCGATGAGCGCCGGCGTGGCGGGATCCTTGAGCGCGTTCTCCACGCAGATGAACGTGCCCACGTACGGCGCCGCCAGAAAATCGGACTCGGAGTCGCCGACGGCGAGCGTCTCGGCGGGGTCGATGCCGCGCAGCTCGCAGAAGCGCTCGATGCCGCGGCCCTTGTTGAGGCCGGCGGGCATGATGTTGAACGCGCGGCCGGGGCCGTCCTCGCCCAAGTCGAGCGTGGTGGGCTTGGATACATGGGTGAGGTAGCCGTTGTTGGCCCACACCAGGCCAAGACCGGCCTTGTCGATCATGGCCTGGGCCTCATCGTCCGGCACCTCGCCGCGCATGCCTACGGTGACCTCGCGGTACTTGATGCCGTTGGCCATGTCGTTGTGGTACTCGATGCGGCCGGGCCAGCGGTCGATGATGCCCTGGCACACGCCGGCCTGCTCGATGACCTGATGCGGGGTGAGGCCACACGCGGGGTCGTAGGGCATGTCGCCGGTGAAGTACTCCCACTCATTCGCCTTGAGGTCGAGCATGAGTAGACCGCCCATCTCGCCGATATAGGAATTGAAGCCGAGGATGCGCGAATCCTCGTGCATCATCACGCGAGCACGGCCGGAGCACGGGATGATCTCGATGCCGGCGCGCTTGAGCGCCACGATGGCCTCGACGAGCGTGGTGCTCGGGGTACCGTCGTTGCCCGCGAGCGCGCAGGAGCCGGGCGCCAACATGGTGGCGTCCAGGTCGGTGAAGACGTATTTCACGCGGCTGAGCTTCTCGCGCAGCTCGCCCGCAGGCTCGCTCGGCAGGACAGGATAGTTCGAGAGGTCGAAGTCGCTCATGGCAGCCTTTCTCGCGATGCAGATTCGTCCTCACCATGATAAACAAAAAACGCGAGGGCGGCGGGGCCCTCGCACTTGCGCTCAATGGGCGGGCGATGAGGGATTCGCCGGGCGGCTGGCGCCGCCCTCCCCCCGCCGCGGCGCGTTCGCGCCTTGCGGGCTCCGCTGGAAAACGGCTCACGCCGTTTCCTCAGCTCCGCACCCCGAACGGGGTTCGTCCCCAGCTCCGCACCCCGAACGGGGTTCGAATCCATGCAGGGCAAACAAAAACGCGAGGGCACCATGGCCCTCGCGTTTACATTCGATGGTGGGCGATGAGGGATTCGAACCCCCAGCCTTGTGCGTGTAAAGCACCTGCGCTAACCGTTGCGCCAATCGCCCGTGGGTGAACAGTATAGCGGCAACTACCCCAAAACGCGAGCGAGGGCCTGCACAAGGCGGTCGATGTCCGCCTCGCCGCAAATCAGTGGTGGCAGGAAGCGCAGCGTGTGGGGGCCGGTCGCGTTGATCACAAAGCCCTCGGCGAGCATGGCCGCCACCACGTCGTGCGCGTCGCCTGCACGCTCCACCAAGTCGCACCCGAGCATGAGCCCGCGTCCGCGCACCTCGACCACCGCATCCAGCTCGCCCAGGCGTTCGGCCGCATACGCGCCCACCTCGGATGCGCGCTCGTCGTACGCGCCGAGCGTCAGCTCCGCCAAGACTGCGGCCGCCGTCGCGACCGCTAGGCAGCTGCCACCGAACGTCGAGCCGTGGTCGCCCGGCCGGAACACATCGGCGATCTCCTTCTTGGCCACGCAGGCGCCCGCCGGCACGCCGCCCGCAATGCCCTTCGCCAAGCTCATGATGTCGGGCTCCACGCCATACGTTTGGAACGCGAACGGCTTGCCCGTGCGGAACACGCCCGTCTGAACCTCGTCGGCGATGAGCAGCGCGCCGTGCTCGTGCACCAGGTCGCGCGCCGCCTCCATGAACTCAACCGTCAGCGGATGCACGCCGCTCTCCCCCTGGATGGGCTCGAGCATGACGGCGCAAATCTCGCTGCCCAAGGCGTCGAAAATCGACCGCAGCTCGTCAACGTCATTCGGCGTGCAGGGCACAAAACCGCCCGGCAGCGGCGTAAAGCTCTCCTGCAGCCAATCCTGCATGGTGGCCGCGATGGTCTCCAACGTGCGGCCGTGAAAACCGCCACGCAGGCACACGATCGTATTGCCCCCGTTGCCCGCGCGCTTGGCGTACAGGCGGGCGAGCTTCATGGAGCCCTCGTTGGCCTCGGCGCCCGAGTTGGCAAAGAACGTCTCCCACACCTGCTCGCCCGGGGCGAGGGCCGCCGCCTGGAGCACCCCCTCCTCATCGCCGTCCACCATGGCCTGGGCGAGCAGGCGCGCGCCCGCCATGTCGTCGTTGGCGAGCTTTGAGATGAGGGCGGCAACCTCGCCGCGGTGCTCGATGTAGAAATAGTTCGACACGTGCATGAGGCGCTCGGCCTGCTCGCGCACCGCACCCGTCACCGCCGGGTGCCCGTGACCCAGGCAGCACACGCCGATGCCCGCCAAAAAGTCGAGGTACTCGCGCCCCTCGGCGTCCACGAGCGTCATGCCGCGCCCGCCGACGAACTCAACCTCCGAGCGGCCGAAGGTGCGCATGACATAGGAGGACTCGAGCGTCTTTTGGGTGGCAAGCGACATGGTGGATCCTTTCCATGAGGGTGGGGGCAGGGCGAACGGACGGAGCGGCTAGTTGTTCTCGCTCAGGCGCGCCGCGAACGCCCCGAGCGCGTGAGGCGCCATGACGGGCACGGGATGCCGGTCGTGCTCGTAGGCGACGTGCGATGAGTGGATCACCGTGCCCACGCCCGCGTCGGTGAGCAGCTCGAGCAGCAGCGAATGCGGAGTCGTGCCGTTGATGATGTGCGCGCGGAACACTCCGCCCTCGAGCGCGGTGATGCAGCTCTCCAGCTTGGGGATCATGCCGGAATCGATCACCCCGGCGTTCACCATCGAACGGGCCTCTTCCATCGTGAGGTTCGAGATGAGGGAGTCCTTGTCGGAGAAATCCTCGTAAAGGCCGTCGACGTCGGTGAGGAAGATCACCTTATGGGCGCCGAGCGCGGCAGCGATGTGCCCCGCCGCGACATCGGCGTTGATGTTGAAGAAGCCGCCGTCCTCGCCCACGCCCACCGTGGCGACCACGGGAATGTAGTCGTTCTCGACCAGGCTGTTGAGGTAATCCCCGTTGATGCGCGTGATGCGGCCCACGCGACCGAGCTCGGGTGCGAGCTGCTCGGCCACGATGGTGCCCGCATCCGCACCGGACACGCCCACGGCGAGGTCGCCGTGGTGGTTGACCGCCGCCACGAGCTGCCCGTTCACCTTACCCACCAGCACCTCGCGCACCAGCTCCATGGCGTCATCGCTGGTGACGCGCTGCCCGTCGCGGAACTCCACGGGGATGTCGTTGCGCTTGAGGGCGGCGTTGATGTCCTTGCCACCCCCGTGGACGATGACCGGCTTCATACCCATGATCTTGAGCAGGACGATGTCGCCCATGACGTCGGCGCGCAGGCGCTCGTCGACCATCGCCGCGCCGCCGTACTTGATGACGACGGTCTTGCCCGTCAGGTTCTTGATCCACGGCAGCGCCTCGAACAGCAGCTGCGCGGTCTCCTCATGGGAGAGGGAGGGCTTGCTATCGCGTGCGTACTTCATGACCGGCTCCTAGGAACGATAATCGGCGTTGATGGACACATACTCGTGCGTGAGGTCGCAGGTCCACACCGTGGTTGAGCACGCACCTGCGCCCAGGTCGGCCTCGATGACGATCTCGGGTGCCTCAAAGCGGCGCAGCGCCTCGTCCTCGTCAAACGGCACCGTCAGGCCCGCGCGGCACACCGGCATGCCCATGATGTCGATATCGACGCGCTCCTGCTCAAACGGCACGCCGCATTTGCCCAGCGCCGCCGCGATGCGGCCCCAGTTGCAGTCGCGCCCCGCGATGGCCGTTTTGACCAGAGGAGAATTCGCCACGGATCGAGCGGCGGTGTCCGCGTCCGCATCCGTCGCGGTCCCGCGCACGGTGACGGTAACGAGTTTGGACGCGCCCTCGCCATCTGCGGCGATCGCGCGGGCAAGCGTTTCGCATACGGCGCGGACGGCGCGGCAGAGCTCCGCGAACGCGGGCGTCCCCTCCTCGATGGGCGTCGCGGCGGGAGCGGCCGCTCCAGAGGCGAGCATGACGCAGGTGTCATTGGTCGAGCTGTCCGAGTCGACGGTCACCTTGTTGAACGTCATGCGTACGGCCGATGCGAGGGCGGCGTGCAGGGCGCGCGGTGCCACGGGGGCATCGGTGGTGATGACGGCGATCATCGTCGCCATGTTGGGCATGATCATGCCCGAGCCCTTGCACATGCCGCCCACGGTGAACCGCGCGCCCTCATATCCCGGCGCCTCGCTCGCATACGCAACGGCGCATTCCTTCGCGCGCGTGTCCGTGGTCATGATCGCGTGGGCCGCCGCGTGCGCCCCCTCGCGTGACAGGGACGCCACCGCCTGCGGCACGCCCTGCTCAAACGGAGCGATGGCGAGCGGGACGCCGATCACGCCCGTCGACGCGACGAGGACCTCCTCCGGGGCGCACCCCAGCTCACGGGCAACGACCTCGCACGTCTTATGCGCGACCGCGAGACCCGGCGCGCCCGTCGCCGCGTTGGCGTTACCGGAATTGACCACGACGGCGCGCATGAGCCCGTACCCCTTGCCCGCGCCGCCCAGGTGCTCGCGACTCACCTGCACGGGCGCCGCGCAAAACCGGTTGGTGGTAAACGTGCCCGCCGCAGCCACCGGGCGCTCGGCCGCAATGAGCGCGAGGTCGGCGCGCTCAGGGTTCTTGCGAAACCCCGCGTGCACGCCGGCAGCTGTAAAGCCCGCCGCGGTCGTGACGCCGCCGCCCTCGATGGGGCTCATCTGGAACGGCTCGTCCGTTTTCATATCTTCACGTTGCTGCGTGTCCATGAAATGCTCCCTGTGATTGTTGAGAGGCGTCGTTGCGACAACACGCGTCGCGCCTCGAGATCTTGCTTGCGAATCGCCGATGCAACAACCGGTCCCCATGCGGCGACCTGGCGCATGCCCGCCCGGGGATGCCGGCACCGTGCGGTGCCATCCCGTATGGGCAACCTACACCGGCATGCCGACGAGCAGGAGGCCTCGTCGCTCATCCAGGCCGAACACGATGTTGGCGCACTGGACCGCCTGCCCCGCGGCGCCCTTGCACAGGTTGTCGATCGCCGCCGTGGCCACCAACACGCCCGTGCGCTTGTCGACCGCAAGGCCAATCTGGCACGAGCAGGTGCCGACGACCGACGACGTGCTCGGCATCGCCCCCGCCGGCAACACCTTGGCCAGCGGAGATGCGGCGTAGAACTCCTCATACGCGCGAACGGCGTCCTCGGTCGAAAGGGCATGAGCGTCCTCATCGAGCTGCAGCGTCACGGTGGAGAGCAATCCGCGCTTGAGAGGCGCGAGGTGCGGGGTAAAGATCACCCGATCGCGTGCGCCCAAGATCTGCTCGATCTCGGGCGTATGACGGTGCTTGCACACACCGTACGCCTCGACGCTTTCATCCGCCGAGCAAAAATGGGTCCTGCTCGTGCAGCCCTTTCCGGCGCCCGTGACGCCCGAAATGGCGTCAACCACAATCAGGGACTGCGCCCGGCACCATCCCATCCGCAGCGCCGGCGCCGCAGCCAAGGACGTCGCCGTGGGATAGCACCCCGCGCATGCGATCAACGCTGGCTCCCCCGCGACGTGCTGCGCGCGTGCCGACGCCAGGTCTTCGGCGTACAGCTCGGGCAGACCGAACGCACGGGTTTTGAGCAGCTCGGGAGACGTGTGATGAGTCGCGTACCACGCCTCGTACACGTCAGGGTCGTCCAGGCGATAGTCCGCCGACAAGTCAAAGACCGAGACCCCATGGGACAGGAGACCGGGCACCATGCCCATGGCCGCCGTGTGGGGAACCGCCAGGAAGACCGCATCGAGCGATTCCAGCACGGGGTCATCGTGCGCCGTGAAGGCAAGGTCGGTCTCGCCCGCAAACGCCGGGTACACGTCGGCGAGCCTCACGTTGATATCGGCGTTCGACGTGATTGCCGCGAGCTCGAAATCCGGGTGCGCAAGCAGCAAGCGGACCAGCTCTGCCCCCGCGTATCCCGCCGCACCGACGACTCCAACCCGATATGCCATATGCTCCACTTCCCCACGTATCGCGCGATCTGCCGTTGCGAACAGCAGGTTTACCCCGGCAGGCAGGTCCCTTTCGCCTGCTGCCCCGGCAAAACCGGCATCCGCCTTTCGCCTGCTGCCCCGGCAAAACCGGCATTCGCCTTTCGCCCGTTGCTCAGACAAACCAGCATCCGTCCTATAGACTGCATTCGATAACAATCTATTTACATTGTTTCGAGATTTTGTCACGTTATATTTTGTTTTTAGTAGTTTTGCATGCATTTTATACATTCGTAACATACCAAAGCTGAGTCGAGTGGGGCCGTGGTGGCCGAAGAGACGAACTGTCGGGCGATCGGATGGCCCGACGGGGGCGGCGCTCCAGTTAGCCGGTACTCGTCAGGTCGCCTGAGACCCGACGCATCGCGTCGTCTGCTGCCCGTTTGTGCACAAACGGCCGTTTGAAACGAAGCAGCGCGTTTCAAACCATTGGTAAAGCACATTACCATGCCATTTTTTGTGCGTAACCAGCCGTCTCAAGTTGAGGCGCACTGCCAAAGGTAGCTTTTGTGCGTAAGCAGCCGTCTCAAGTTAAGGCGCGTTGCCAAAGGTGACATTTCCGCAGACGGCGCGCCAACACGGCACTGCAGGCAGGCGCACCACAGCACTGCCGGCGCGAAACTACGAGCTGAAACAGCGTCGCTGGCCCACATCACACTACAGGCCGACACGGCGCTGCCAGCCCACATCGCACTACAGGCCGGCACGGCGCTGCCAGCCCACATCGCACTACAGGCCGGCACAGCGCCGCTAGCCCACATCGCACTGCAAGCCGACACAGCCCCATAAGCCGGCGCGTCTCGACGCTGCCAGCGCGGAGCTGCAAGCCAATGCGCCGCTACGTGCCGATGCGGACTGATGGCTCGAGCCGACGGGGCACGCCCGCGCTCGCGAGCAACCGTTCGAAATAGGAGGTGTCGCGCACCTCGTCCATGGAAAAGCGGACCACCGTCGCATTGGTAAGGTTGATGTGCGCTTCGCGCCTGCGCTCCCTGGCCATCGCCCGTATCGCCGCATCGACAACGCCCGCAGCCCCGCCCCGCCCGCGATACTTCTCAAGGCCATCAAGCTCGCCGATAATCCAGCGACCGTCATTGAGCCGCCAGCCAAAATCCCCGCGCTTCGGATTGTTCGGCTCCATAGGGTCGAAAAGTTCAACCTGCAGCTCCGGCACTTCAAATCCGAGTTCGATCATCGTGGCACGCGCGACCGACTCGCCGCCGTTCTCGCTTCGCCCATCCGCCCACGCCGCCGTCACTCGCGCCTGACGTACGCCGCGCCTTCGCCGTCCGTCCTCGTGCAGCCAGCCGATCATCTCTTCCTTACCCACCAAACCCCAATGCAGAGCCGAATCCGCAATTGGCAACCCCTGGGAAAACGTGGACGCGCATAGGCAGTCGATGAGCGTCTTTCGAAGCGAGGTCACGCGGACTCCAAAGATCGATGTAACCTCGCCGCCCTCCGCGTGCATGTCGTGACGCGCAATGCGGCCGTCCGCCCCGTCGTTGCCCGTTGAGATAACGTGAACCTTGTCAAGCAGCGCATAGGGTACTTGAAGCCCGTGCATAACCGCCGCTGAATAGCAGCAGAACACCCAGGTAGGATGAGCCCTCCCAAGCGCTCTAATCAGCCGGTAGGTACGTATACGACACGTGGCGGCCCGATACGACTCCGCGCGCGCATACACGCCACGACACGGGCTGACCACTTCGCCCTGGGTGCGCAATCTCCGCAGCAGCTCCCCCTCGGCATGGCTCTCTGCCACCAGCCATAGACCCTCCCCCTCAAGTTTGGCGAGCTTGTCCAGCATCTTCCGCCGTGCTTCCCCCATGCAACGCCCCCTCGATGCAATACCGCCTTTCGAACATCTCTTCTCATTACGGTAGACGGTTGGGAAACGGCATCGTCTTACACTATTTCTGGAGCAGTCTGACACCCCAGCTCGGCGGCAGTGCAGCACGACATGCATATCGGCGGACGGTGCGTTTACGCTCGCCAACGGCCGGGATTCGCATGAGGAGCGGAACTTAAGGGAACGTGGGCACGGTGAAGCCCTGCGCCCATCGCAGCCGGCGCGCGACGTCGGCCAGACGGTCGGAGAGATGCGAACGGCGAAGCCCTGAGTCCGTCGCCGATAGCCCATCAATCGAAATTGCGCACCCGCTTAGATGAGCGGATGGGTGGGCAGGTTGGCGGCGAAGTGGGCAAGATACCGGGTTGGCGGGCGATTGGATGGGAGGACCGACGGACGGCAGGACCGACGGACGGACGGCGGGTCGGACAGGTTGGTGGGTGGTCGGACCGAAGGATGGCAAGACTTGCGAGCACGCGTGCCGGTCGGGCTGGCGAACGGCTGGACTGACGGACCGGCGAGCAGGCAAGCGGCCGGACTTGGTGACTGACGAGCGGCCGGACTGATGGCTAACGGACGGCCGGACTGGCGAGCAGGCGTGCCGACCGGACCGACGGGCGACCGGATTGGCGGGTGAGGGGGTGGGTGAGGCGCCGAATGGACGGGCGGCTGGCAATTCGTGAGAACACCGCCTTTTGAGGCCGTCACACAAAGATGTCGGCATTTGCCAAGGCTGTTGCGCACGAGGAGACCGATGCGCACGAGGAGACCGATGCGCAAGAAGGCCCATGCGCGATAAAGCTGCGTGCGCAAGGATAATGACGCCCGAAATCACCATGCAGCGTTTGAAATTACTATGCGCGAACATGAAGATCCCGAGGCTACCATCTACAAGAACGTCGGTATTAGGAGCTATTTCTTAAAGATGTTGCAATGGGGTCACCCGTCGGCATGCGGGGTCGCCCGCCGGAACGAGGAGCTTCCATTGGAATGAGGGGCTGCCGCCGGAACGAGGGGCTGCCGCCGGAATGCAGGGCTGCCGCCAGAATGCTGGGTTGCCAGAGGCACGCGGGGTCGCCCGTCGGTGCATTGGGCCGCAGCCGGCACGCAAGGTTGCCGTTTGTGCGCAAACGGCCGTTTGAAACCATCGATATCTTTTCAAACCATTGGTAAAGCACATTACAATGGCCATTTCTGTGCGTAAGCAGCCGTTTGAAACGAAGCAGCTCGTTTCAAACGGCTGCTTACGCACATCGCCCGGAACGCACTGCGTCGACCGTTCGCTTTCATGCTATCCGGTGCTCAAAGCGATGCCCAGAGCCCTCGCCCAGCCGGTGCTCGTCGGGATTGCTCAACCGGTGTTCCGCGAGTCGCCCGAACCAGATTGTCCGACGCACGCCTCGACTTGACGAGTTCATCACACTGGGCGATGCTTAGCCCCCATGAAAGGATCTTTCAGCAACATGAGAGGGCTTTCCAGCACCAGAGAAGCGGCAATGGGCGCCAAAAGATAAACAGGCCGCCTCGAGCGAGTTGAACCCGAAGCGACACATGTTGGCAATTGGCGCTCTAGACGCCCAGCTCCAGGCACCCTGCTCTGGGGGCTCAGCTCAGGCAGGACGCTTGGCGCCGGCGCTCTCAAAGCTTAAAAGCACCGCCTCATCCTCGGTCGCTTACCACCCCGTCCTCGGACACCCACCGCCCCACCTTCGGGCACGTTAAAAGATACGGGACCGGGCACCACACGTGTCCGGCCCCGCATTCTTTCCGGAAGGCTAGATGCTATCCAAGTGGGAGGCTAAAGGCCATCCACTTGGAAGGTTAAAAACTATCCAAGCAGAAGGCCAAAAGCCATCCAAAACGATTAAACACGTCTGCCAGAACGCCATCGAGACATCCGACCAGGGCGTCACCGAGATATCCGGACAGAGCATCACCGTAACATCCAACTAAAACGTCACCGGGGTGTCGGTGTAGACGCACTCGAGCAGCTGCTCCATCTCCTCCTGCGTCGGGATGCGCGGGTTGGAGCCGGTGCAGGCGTCGAGGATCGCGTTGGCGGCGACGTCGGCCTTCTTGGCCTCGAACTCCTCGTAGTCGATGATGGACTCGTCAGCCTTCACGCCGCCCTTGCCGTAGTTCTTGATGCCCTGCGGGATGTCGAGGGCGTCGTTGAGGTCGCGGATCTTCTGGACGAGGGCCTCGACCAGCTCGTCCTCGGTCTCGCCGGCGAGGTGTAGGATGTCCTTGGCGATAAAGGCGTAACGGCTCTTGGCGCGCTCGTCACGGGCGTTGAACTGGATGACCTTGCCGAGATACATGGCGTTGGCGCAGCCGTGGATGATGTGGTCGCCCGTGAAGGCGGCGCCGGTCTTGTGCGCCATGGAGTGCACGATGCCGAGCAGGCCTGAAGAGAAGGCGATGCCGGCGATGCACTGGGCGTCGTGCATGTGCTGACGGGCCTCATGGTCGCCCTGGTAGGACTTGGGCAGCCACTCGACGATCTCGCGGATGGCGTGCAGGGCGTTGCCGTCGGTGTACATGGAGCCCGCGGTGGACACGTACGCCTCGATGGCGTGGGTCAGCGCGTCCATGCCGGTGTGGGCGCAGAGCTTGGCGGGCATGGTGTAGGTGAGCTCGGGGTCGACGATGGCGACGTCAGGGGTGATGTTGAAGTCGGCCAGCGGGTACTTGATGCCCTTCTCGTAGTCGGTGATGACGGAGAACGCGGTGACCTCGGTGGCGGTGCCGGAGGTGGAGGCGATGGCGCAGAACTTGGCCTTGGTGCGGAGCTCCGGGAAGGAGAACGGCACGACGGCCTGCTCGAAGGTCTCCTCCGGGTACTCGTAGAACAGCCACATGGCCTTGGCCGCGTCGATCGGGGAACCGCCGCCGATGCCGATGATCCAGTCGGGTTGGAAGGCCTCCATGGCCTTGGCGCCCTTCATGACCGTCTCGACGGACGGGTCGGACTCGACGCCCTCGAAGATCTCGACCTCGAAACCGGCCTCCTTGAGGTCGGCCTCGACGTCCTGCAAGAAGCCGCCGCGACGCATGGAGCCGCCGCCGGTGACGATCATGGCACGGGAGCCCTTGAGGTTCTTGACCTCATGACGAGCGCCCTCACCGAAGTACAGGTCGCGAGGATTGGTGAAACGTCCCATTTCATACCTCCCAAATTCGCGGGATCACCCGCGTTGTGCGCGAAGCCCCGTTGGCTCCGCAAGGACCACGTCCGCAAGCCGAACGATTTGAGACCGCCC
>SAMEA3387516__coassemble_3554_pt1 | contig 17645 bp, 17 predicted proteins | sample SAMEA3387516__metabat2_low_PE_013 | metagenome-assembled genome bin SAMEA3387516 (sample SAMEA3387516) | Felis catus | biome: Faeces | place: United Kingdom | collected 2012
AACCCGGCTTATCGGCCCGCCTTCGCCTCTCCACACACCATAAACTGCCGGCGGCACCCGCCGCCGGGGAAGCGCCCTCCCTCCCTTAGCGCCTTTCCCCCCCTATGTGCGTATTCCCTTACACGTTCCTTACACAGCGCACACACTTCGCCTCAAAATCAAGTGTTTGTAAGGAGTAGAATATTAAGGCTGTGTAAAAACGGCGCGTGCGCGCGCCAAACGGGAATGTGGTATCAGTGGACGTATCCTTCTCCTATTTCATTGCGCAAGTCTTTTCAAATCCAATACTTGCCATGACGGTCCTGCTCACGCTGGGCGTCATCTTCGTCAACGGCTGGACCGACGCGCCCAACGCCATCGCGACCTGCGTGACGACGCGCTGCCTGCCGCCCAAGACCGCCATCATCATGAGCGCCATCTTCAACTTCCTCGGCGTGTTCATCATGACGCACATCAACGCGAGCGTGGCATCGACCATCTCCAACATGGTCGACTTCGGCGCGAACACCGACATCGCGCTCATCGCGCTGTGCGCCGCGCTCTTCTCCATCGTGGTCTACTCCGTAGGCGCGAGCATCTTTGGCATCCCCACGAGCGAAAGCCATAGCCTGATCGCGGGCCTCACCGGCGCGGCGATCGCGCTGGGCGGCGCCGACGGCGTCAACATGGACGAATGGGTCAAGGTGCTCTACGGCCTCGTGCTGTCGCTTGCCCTGGGCTTTGGTATGGGCTGGATCATCTGCAAGGGCGTGACCCTGCTGTTTGCCGGCACGGACCGCAGGCGCTCGAACACTTTCTTCAAATGGGCGCAGATCGCCGGCGCGGCGGGCATGAGCTTTATGCATGGCGCGCAGGACGGTCAGAAATTCATCGGCGTGTTGTTCCTGGGCGTGGCGTTCTGCAACGGCCAGCCCAGCGTGGAGAACATGATCATCCCCGTGTGGCTCATGCTGCTCTGCTCCGTGGTCATGGGCGTGGGCACCTCCGTGGGCGGCGAGAAGATCATCAAGTCCGTGGGCATGGACATGGTCAAACTCGAAAAGTACCAGGGCTTCTCCGCCGACCTCTCCAGCTCCCTGTGCATCCTGCTCGCCACCCTCACCGGCATCCCGGTTTCCACCACGCATGTCAAGACGAGCGCCATCATGGGCGTGGGCGCGGTCAAGCGCCTCTCGGCCATCAACTTCGGCGTGGTCAAGAACATGATGCTCACCTGGGTATTCACGTTCCCGGGCTGCGGCCTCATCAGTTTCGTGATGGCAAAGCTGTTCCTGCTGTTCCTGTAAACGCTTGGGCGCCGCCGTGGCGCAAAGAATCGGAAAGGACCGATCATGGCAAAGAAAAACGACTCGTTCTACTGGGATAACTTCTCCGTCTGCGCCCATGCCGCCTGCGACGCCGCGCGCCTGCTCGACGAGATCATGCGCAACTTCGACCCCTCCAAGATCGAGGAGGCCGTGAACGCGATGCACGAGATCGAGCAGACTGCGGACGAGAAGAACCACGAGATCTCCGACGCCCTCGTGAGCGCGTTCATAACCCCCATCGAGCGCGAGGACATCGCCATGCTGAGCGACTGCCTGGACGCCGTGGTCGACCACATCGAGGGCGTGCTGCACCGCATCTACTTCACGAACGTCCAGGAAATGCGCCCGAGCGCCCTCAAGATGTCCGCCAAGATCGTCGACGCCTGCGACAGCATGGCCGAGCTCATTCGCCGTCTGCCGCAGTTCAAGCAGTCCAAGGGCCTGCACGAGGCCATCGTCGCCATCAACACGGTCGAAGGCGACTGCGACACGCTCTTTATCGAGTCCATGCGCGAGCTGCACACCACCGAGACCGACCCGATGGCCGTCATCGCCTGGCGCGATGTCTACACGTTCCTCGAGATCTGCGCCGACTCCTGCGAGACGGTGGCCGAGATGGTCGAGAACATCGTGATGAAGAACAGCTAGGGCGAACAAGCCGTTCACTCCCGTCGGTCCCCTCCTGGCGGCCGGTCACATCTGGCGCTCAGCTTCGCTTGAGCTCAGAAATCGCGCCAGATGTGACCGGCCACCCGGAGGGGACCTGCGTTTTGCGGCTTGTGATTCGCGGGGGACGAAGGATGGGCTGCAGGATTACCGGGACGGTGCGGCAACGCTTGTGCTTGTCATCTCGATTTGATTGGGGCGACGTAAATTCCCTGGTCATTCGTCCATTGCAGTTTGAGCCGTCCATAAGGGCGGCTCTTTCGCTCTCAAGGCATTAAAATTGCGTCGTATCGATGGTCGCCGCCCGACCGCTCCGGAGGGCCGCTTCGCGGTACCCCCCCTTGAACGATATCCTTTCCTTTACGCGACACGCGTCTTCGTCGCACCGCAATCTCACATCTCCCGGCATAAAAAACCTCCCGTTTCTCGTGTATGAGAAACGGGAGGCTGCTCACGCTCACGTGGTGCTTTTACGCGAAGGCAGGAGGCACGGAACCTAGTCCAGATCGTCGGCGCCGAAGTTCGGGAGCGGGGCGAACGGGTCGGCAACCGGCATGGGCTCGGACATGGGAGCCGGAGCGGGCGCGGGGGCGGCAACGGCCTCGGAGCCCGTCGGGGCGCTCACGAGCAGGTCGGCGGGGAACTCGTTCTGAGCGTCGTCCATGAAGTGCTGGATGAGCTTGAGGTACTCGGCCTTGAACTCCTCGCGAGAGGCCTTGAGGCGGTCGATCTCGGCAAGCTCGTTCTGCTTCTCGGCGAGCGCCTGGCGAATGACCTCGCGCGCCTTCGCATCGGCCTCGGCGCGGATGCGGTCGGCGTTCTCGCGCGCCTCGGCGACGATGTTGTCGGCGGACTGCTGGGCGGCGATGAGGGCCGCGGAAATCTGGCTGGCGGTCGCGGTGTACTCAGGGTTCGCAGCGGGGGCGGGAGCCGGCGCGGGCGCCGGGGCCGGAGCGGCCTGGGCCTGCTGCACCTGGGCCTGGGCGGAAGCGAGTTCCTGCTCGGTGGCGGTCAGGCGGGTCTTGAGGTCGACGATCTTGTTGAGCATGGCGTCGACCTCGGAGGCGAGCCTCTCGAGGAAGACATCGACCTCGGCCGGATCGTAGCCGCGCTTGGCCTCGGAGAAGGTCTGCGCCTGAATGTCAGCGGGAGTAATGGCCATGATGTAATCCTTTCATACGCGAGATGCACCGCTTGGATGCGTTGAACTCGGCGTCAATCCCTACAATAGTAACCGCAAAATAAGGTTTTCGAGCAGATTCAACACAAGTATCGCAAGAACCGGGGACCAGTCGATGCCGCCCATGGGAGGCATGAAACGACGGAAGATGTTCAGGTACGGCCCGACGATGCTCTCCAGCACGGCTCCGATATCCTCCATGAGGCCACCGGAGCGCATGGGAAACCAGCTGAGCAGGCAATACGCCAACACCAGAAAGCTGTAGAAGTTGAAGAGCGTCTGCACGAGACGGGCAAGGGAATAAGCGTTTATCAAATCCACGTCGGGCAGCTCCTACTGCTTGAGATAGCCGTCTTTGCGGAGCTTGGCAAGATCGGTCTCCTTGATCTCGCAGCCCTGCGGCAACACCATGAACACGCGATCGCCCACCTCGCGCACGCTGGCGCCCAAGCCGCAGGCAAAGCCGTAGCTGAAGTCCAGCACGCGCTTGGCGACCTCCGTGCGCACGCCGGCGAACACGAGCGCAACGGGCTGACGCGTGCGGACGCGGCGCACGACCGTCTCCACGTCGTCGTAGCTCTCGGGGCGCAGCACGTACGCGGGCAGCTGCGGCGTGCCCTCGAGTACGGCGCTGACGCGGGCCTCCGTCGAGGTCGGAGCGGCGGGAGAGGGCACGGCACTTGGGACCGCGCGCTGCGACTGGGCCTGGGCATAGCTCGAAGGCGTGTCGTACGCGCCGGGACGGTAGGCGGTGTCGCGCGCGGCGGCCGTCGCGCCACCGTATGAGCTCGCGTGCCGGTCGGCCTCTCCGACCAGCTGGCCGGAACGCGTGTAGACGGCGACGGACTCGGCCTCCCCGCGGCGGGTCTGACCGAGCATGCCGTTGCCGGAATCGCTCGGCTCATATCCACGATAGCTGTCGTGGGTGGGCTGTCCGTAACCGGCGGGATAATCGTCGTAACCGGCGTCATCGCCCTCGCCAAAATAGTCGTCGTATGGCTCGTCGCCGTAGGGCTCGGGCGCAACATCGCGGCCAGCGCCAAAACGGCTCTTGATATCGTCCAAAAAGCTCACGTTCGTACCTCTCTTTGCGCCGTGTATGGGCGTACTCGCCTATCTTACTGCAAAGGATGGGTCAAAAACCACACGCCCTAGGCGAACGATAGTCGAACCCTCCTCCAGCGCGACCTCGAAATCCTCGCTCATCCCGCAGGAAAGTTCCCGCAAGGGCAGGCCGCTCTCACGCGAGAGCTCGTCGCGCAACTCGCGCAAGCCGGAAAAGCACGCACGCGCCCTGTCCTTATCCCCTCGCGGGGCCATCGTCATAAGCCCCTCGATGCGGATTCCACAAAGACTCTGCAGCTCATCAAAGGAGGCGCGCAGCTCACTGGGGGCAAAACCGCCCTTGGTCTCCTCACCGCTCACGTTGACCTCGATGAGGATGGATTGCGGGGCCACGAGCTCGCCCGCCTCGAGCCGTCGTTCGGCGCGCGCGGCGAGGGCGCGGGCGAGATGCAGCGAGCCGATGGAATGGACGAGCTCCACACGGCCGAGCACCGCGTTGATCTTGTTGGTTTGGAGGTTCCCGATCATATCGAAGCGCACCGGGGGCACATCGGGCCGCAGGGAAAGCCCCTCGAGCTTGCGGTTGAGCTCCTGCGGGCGATTCTCGCCAAAGACGCGGTACCCGGCATCGATGGCGGCCACGACCTCGTCTACGCCCACGGTCTTGGAAACCGCCACGAGCGTCGCGTCCTCGCGCGCTCGGCCGCTCGCCGCCAGCGCGGCGTCCATGCGACCGAGTATCTCCTCGCAACGCTCGGCGATCCGAGCGGCATACCTCTCGTCCATTCGGCACTCCTCGACACCTGCGGCCATCACGCCGCCTTTTGAGATACAAAGACGCCGAGCGCACGCGCGCGGCCCGGCACGCCGTCATACTAACGCAACGGATGCGGCCCCGCCGAGCGGGCACCGCATCCCAAGACAATCGCTATATCGAGCGCTTTAACCCTACTCGCCCTCCGCGGTGGCGTCGGCGATGAGCGCCGCGAGCTCCGCGCCCACCTCGTCCGGGGCGAGCGCCGCGACGTAACGGGCGTCGCACGCGGGATCGAGCGTCACGCCCTCGCCGGAGGGGATGCGCATGCCCTCGAGCTCCTCCTCGTCGGCCTCGGCGATGTCGTCGGCGCTCAAGCGCTGACCGGTGAGCAGGAACACCAGGCGGTAGGCGCACTCCATGGAGATGCCCGCGATGCGGTCGAGGTAGCGCGACACCATGACGGTGCGGCGGAAGTCGTCCATCTGGGCGTCGTCGGCGACCTCCATCGTCTCGGTACGGTTGAAGACGCGGAAGAACTCCTGGTAGGCGCCGTGCACGGCCTCGTCCTCCTCGGAGAGCGCGAGCACCGCGGCGAGGTCGTTGTTCACCAGGGCGGCGGCGGTGGAGCCCAGCACCTGGTAGACGCTCGCCGCCTCCTGCTCGATGAGCGCGACCATCTGCGGCGGGAACTCGATGTCGTTGTTGACCTTGCGCTTGGCGGCGCGAGCGATGCGGCGCACCTTGTCGCTCATGCGCTGCAGGTTGAAATCGATGTAGATGATGGTCTGGAGCAGGCGGAAGTCCGACGCGACGGGCGACTGCGTGGCGATGAGGTTGTAGCACACGGCCTCGAGGTTGGCGCAGCGGGCGTCGATCTTATAGGTCTTTTTCTTGGCACGACGGGCCAGCTCCATGTCGTCGGTCACAAAGGCGGTGACCGCGTCGTGCAGGGTGAGGTCGATGGCCTCGAAGATGGAGAGCATCTCGTGGCGCGCCTCGATGAGCTGGCGGGAGAAGAGCTTGCGCATGTGCGACTCCTAACTGACGTGATGTGTCATTTGGGGTCTGACCCCAAATGACACATCGTGGGCGGGACTAGCCGAAGCGGCCGGTGATGTAATCCTCGGTGCGCTTGTCCATGGGCGAGGTGAAGATGGCGTCGGTCTCGCCGTACTCGATGAGCGTGGCGGGCTCGCCGGCGACCTCCTGCAAGAAGAACGCCGTGTGGTCGGAGATGCGCGCAGCCTGCTGCATGTTGTGGGTCACGATGATGATCGTCATCTCGGGCGCGAGCTCGGCCATGAGGTCCTCGACCTTCTGCACGCTCGTGGGGTCGATGGCCGAGCAGGGCTCGTCCATGAGCAGCACGTCGGGCTGGACCGCGAGCACGCGAGCGATGCACAGGCGCTGCTGCTGGCCGCCGGAGAGCGCCAGGCCGTCCTTGCCCAGCTGACCGGAGACCTCCTTCCACAGGTTGGCGCGCTTGAGCGACTCCTCGACGATGTCGTCGAGGTCGCTCTTGCTGGTCACGCCCTGCAGGCGCGGACCGAAGGCCACGTTCTCGTAGATGGACTTGGGGAACGGGTTGGGCTGCTGGAAGATCATGCCCACGCGGCGGCGCAGGTCGACCGGGTCGACGCCCTCCGCGTAGATGTTCGCGCCGTCGAGCTCCATGGCGCCCTCGTTGCGCGTGCCCTCGATCAGGTCGTTCATGCGGTTCATGCAGCGCAGGAAGGTCGACTTGCCGCAGCCGGACGGGCCGATGAACGCGGTGATCTTGTTCTTGGCGATGTTGAGGTTCACGTCGGTGAGCGCGTGGAAGTCGCCGTACCAGAAATTGAAATCGGAGACGGTGATCGCGCTCTCGGCGGGCGCGGGCGCGTTGCGGTAAACAGTCACGGAAAAGCTCCTTTTACTTGCTCTTGCGGGAGAGCCAGCGGGCGAACAGGTTGAAGGCGAGGATGATCGCCATGAGCAGCAAGGCGGTGCCGTACGCGGCGTTCATGTTGATGCCGTCGTTGGCCAGCAGGTACAGATGGACCGTCATGGGGCGGCCGGAGTCGAGCGGGCTGATGGGCATGTTGATGGCCTGACCCATGGTGTAGAGGACCACGGCCGTCTCGCCGATGGCGCGGCCGATGCCGAGCACGATGCCCGTGGCGATGCGCCCGAAGGCGGAAGGCAGCACGATGCGGCTCACGACCTGCCACTTGGTGGCGCCCAGGCCGTAGGCGCCCCAGCGGATGTAGCGGGGCACGGCGCGAATGGCCTCCTCGGTGGTGCGCATGATGATGGGCAGCATGAGCAGCGCCAGGGCCATGGCGGCCGAGAACATGGAGAGCCCCAGACCCATGGCCTCGACGAACAGGGCGTAACCGAACAGGCCCATGACGATCGAGGGGACGGAGGCGAGCGTGTCGGCAGCGTAGCGGATGATGTTCACCAGGCGGCCCTGCTTGGCGTACTCGGCCAGGTAGACGGCGGCGAGCACGGCGATGGGCGTGCAGATGAGCATGGCGAGCGCCGTCACGTAGACGGTCGACACGATGGTGGGCCAAATGCCGCCCTCGGCGTTGACGCCCTCGGGCCAGCCGAAGATGAAGTCGAGCGAGATGTGCGGCAGGCCGTTGATCACCACGTAGGCGATGATGGCGATGAGCACGAGCGTGGTGATGGCGGCAGCCACGCGGAACACGCCGAGCATGATGGCGTTGCTCGTGTTCTTGGAGATGCGCTCGGACTTACCGTTGGCGAGCGCGCGCTTGATGCGCTGGGCGGACGAGACCTGCTCGGCCTGAGCGCCGTCGGCGACGCCGCCGCCCTGCATGTTGGGATCGTTTGATGCGGACATGCGCTTACCCCTTCCTCATCTTGGAGAGCAGGCGCACGAGGCCCACGAGGGAGGCGGACACGATAAAGAGCACCACGCCCATACCGAAGAGGGCCGTGCGGTGCAGGCCGGAGGAGTAGCTCATGTCGAGCGCGATCTGGCTCGTGAGCGTGGACACCGGGCTGGAAATGGACTCGGGGATGACGGGCGCGTTGCCCACGACCATGAGCACGGCCATGGTCTCGCCGATGGCTCGGCCCATGCCGAGCACGACGGCGTCGACGATACCAAACTTGGCAGCGGGCAGCACGACCTTGTAGATGGTCTGCCACTTGGTGGCGCCCATGGCGAAGGACGCCTCGCGGATGCCCATGGGAATGGAGTTCAGTGCGTCGATGGTAAGCGTGGTGATGGTGGGCACGATCATGATGGCCAGCACGAACCACGCGGTCAGCGCGCCAAAGCCCAGGCCACCCGTGAGGTCGGCGACGAACGGGCGGATGATCACCATGCCAAAGAAGCCGTAAATGATCGAGGGGATGCCGGCGAGCAGGTCGACGGCGGGGCTGATCATCGCGCGCACGCGGGCGGAGGCGATCTCGGTCAGGTACACGGCCGTCCCCACGCCGAGCGGCACGCCCAGCACGAGCGCGCCCACCGTGACGAGCGCGGTGCCCGCCGCGAGCGACAGGATGCCGTAGTGGCCCTCGGTGGGGGCCCAGGTGAAGCTGAAGAAGTTCGCCAGCCCGATGTCGGTGAACACGGGGGCGGCCTGCATCATCGTGAAGGCGAAGATGAGGACGACCGTGACCACGGCCAGGAAGGCGCAGGCGAAGAACAGGTACTGGAGCGCCTTCTCCTTGAGGTAGGTGCCGCGCGACACGAGCGCGAGGTCGCGTTTGCGGCCGGCGGCATCGGCGGCGGGGGACTGCTCGCGGGGCTCGGCGGCGTTCGTCTTGACGTCAGCGTCGTTGGTTGCCATGGGCTACTCCCCTCCCTTCTCGTCGGTACCGGCCGGGATGAAGCCGGCCTCGCGGATCTGCGGAGCCATCTCGTCGGAGAGGACGTAGTCGATGTACTCGTCGGCGGCGCCGGTGGGCTCGCCCTTGGTGAAGAAGTACAGGTCGCGCGAGATGGGGTATTCGCCCGTGGCGATCGTGTCCTCGGAAGGCGCCACGCCGTTGACGCTCAGGGCGCCCACGGAGGTGGTGGCGTACTTAGAGTCGACGAAGCCCATGGAGATGTAGCCGATGGCGCCACGGGAGCGGCTCACCACGTCGCGCACCTGGCCGGTGCCGGAGAGCACCGCCGCGCGGCGATCGAAGGGCGCTCCGTCCATGACGATGGACTTGAACGCCTCGCGCGTGCCGGAGGCCTCATCGCGGTTCACGAGCTGGATGGCGAGATCCTCGCCGCCCACCTCGCTCCAGTTGGTGATCTTGCCCGCGTAGATGTCGCGCAGCTGATCGACGCTCAGGTCCTTGACCGGGTTCTCTTCGTTCACGATGACGGCGATGCCGTCGTGGGCCACGGGGATGGTGGTGAGGCCGAGCGACTGCTCCTGCTCATTCAACCCGCGCGAGGACGTCGCGATCTCGGCGGTGCCGTTTGAGACCGCCTCGATGCCCGCCGACGAGCCCAGGCCGCTCACGAGCACGCCCGTGCCCGTCTCCTCCTTGAAGAGCTCGGCGGCCTGCTCCGCAATGGGCAGGCAGGTGGTTGAGCCGGCGACCGTGATGGACTCCGTCACCCCGCCCGTGCTGCATGCGGTGAGCGCAAAGATTGTCGATACGGAAACTGCCGCCGTCGAAATGACCAGCGGGATGCGGCGCCGCACATGCGGGCCGGGGCCTTCCGTCTTGTAGTCGGTGCGGGTCATCCAGGGATGCAGGCCGCAAAGGAAGGCGCTACGGGTACGTCGCACGGAGGGACTCCCATCTCTTCGAGCGATTGACGCAAGCGCTCGGACGCATCCAGCGCCCGCGCGATATGACGATATGGTATCAAATGTTTTACCAGCGTCAGCGCTCGATGTGGTCCCCTCTGAAAGAATGACACCCTAGATGAGGACCTCAGATTAGGGACAGTCCCTAATTTGAGGTCCCCTCATTTGAGGTTACGACTCGGCTTTGGCGATGAGCGAGGAGAGGGCCTCCCCCACCTCGTCGGGGGCGAGCGCCGCCACGTAGCGGGCGTCGCGCTCCGGATCGAGCGTCACGCCCTCGCCGGCGGGCACGCGCATGCTCTCCAGCTCGTCCTCGTCGATATCCGCAAGGTCGGCCGCGCTCAGGCGCTGACCGGTGAGCAGGAAGGCCAACCGAAATGCCGCATCGATCGAGATGGCGGCGATGCGGTCCAGATAACGCGACACCATGACCACGCGGCGCAGGTCGTCCAGCGCCGAGTCGTCCGCCATCTCCTCGGCGTTCATGCGGTTGAACGTGCGGAAGAACTGCTCGTAGATGTCGTGCACGGCCTCGTCCTGATCCATCAGGCTCATCATGGATCCCAGGTCGTTGCTCACGAGCGCAGACACCGAGGCGCCCAGCACGCGATAGACGCAATCCGCCTCGCGCTGGATGAGGTCGGTGAGCTCGGTCGGCAGCTCGATCTCGAACGTGACCTTATGACGTGCGGCGCGCGCGACGCGGCGCACCTTGTCGCTCATGCGCTGCAGGTTGAAATTCACGTAGATGATCGTCTGGAGCAGGCGGAAGTCCGATGCCACGGGCGACTGCGTGGCGATGAGGTTGTAGCACACCGCCTCGAGGTTGGCGCTCCGCGCGTCGATCTGCATCGTGGCCGCCTGGGTCTTTTTGGCCAGGCCCTTGTCGTTGGTGACGAACGCGGTCACGGCGTCATGCAGGGAAAGGTCGATGGCCTCGAAGATGGAGAGCATCTCGTGGCGCGCCTCGATGAGCTGGCGGGAGAAGAGCTTGCGCATGGGCATCCTTAGGACGGTGCGGGTAATCTCTGCCAGTGTAGGCGCGCGCGGCCATCGACTCGGTAAAGGGCGTGTCAGGGGTCTGTCAGGGGTCTACGCCCATCGGTGCGGGCTTGGGGTTGCGCGACGCTTTGCGCGCGCTTCTGGCAGTAGCCGCTGCGCCGCACAGGGCCGCTTGGCACTCGCCGAAGCGACAGTGTGTCTCTAGGAAGGGCCCTTTGCCACAGTGAGCACATAGATCGAACGTGCTATGCACCCAACGGATCCACGACAGGCCTTAAACGATGTATCTCCTGCAGCTACTCAACCATGTACGCGAGGGCAGCATGGCGCCCGGTCTTGCCGTTCTCGGCGCGGTAGGAGAAGAATCGGTCGTTTTCGCGGACCGTGGAGAGATGCAAGTCCTCGATCTGACTGCGCGGAACCCCTGCCTCGACGAGAGCCTGCTGAATTGCACGGGACAGGCTCAGCAGGCGCGTCTTTCCGGCGTTTTCCCAGCCGAACTCGGCGTCGAACTTCTCGATGAGGTCCTCGGACACCTCGTACTCATCACCTTGGATATGCGGGCCGATGTAGACGCGTATGTCCTCGGGCACGCAGCCCGTCTCCGCCATGAGCACGCGGGCCGCCTTGGCGGCGATGCGGGCGTACGTCCCCTTCCAACCGGAGTGAACGACGGCGAAGCCCTGCGGCGCCGTGAGGACCACGGGAACGCAATCGGCAAAGCAGAGCATGGCGGGCACGCCCGACGTCGTGCACGCGATGGCGTCGGCCCCTTCCCCGATCTGGGACCGCACGCGTTCGAGCTCGTCCGCGCAGGCAGAGCGCACCACGGCGACGTGATCCCCATGCACCTGATTGGGCACCAGCAACCGCTCGAGGGCGCCCGCGCACCCGAGCGCCGCAAGCGCGCGACGGCGGTTCTCCTCAACGCAGGCGATGTCGTCCCCCACGTGGGACCCCAGATTCAGGGAGGCGAACGGCGCGCCGGAAACGCCACCCGTACGCTCCGTGAACCCAAACCGCACGCCCTGGTCATGCGACGCAACAAGCGTCACGCCATCAACCTGTACACGCTCCACATCCATCCCCTTTCCGCTCCCCGTGCCAAAGAAACCTGTCCCAACACGCGGTACTTTTGGAGTTGTACCCAGTGAAATCCGTTCCCCTCACAGGCCCAAGCATCCTCGCGGCCCCTTTTTCGTGTGAGAGCTGCGAAGCCATCAAGCTTGGGGCATCTTCCAGCGCCAACAACGTAAACGCAAGGAGGGGCCCGGCATTTGCCTAAGCAAACATTCCGCAGCCGCCGAGCAAAGCTCGGCGAGCGAGGACGTTTGCGTGGCAAATGCCGGGCCCCTCCGTCAGGTCCGTTACCCCGCGCTAGAAGTTGCCGCGCTTGAGGAAGTCGGGCAGCTCGAACTGGTCGTTGCCAAAGTTTGGCAGCTCGGTCCCGCCGATGTTGCGCGTGGGCGCAGCGGGGGCGGAAGCGGGCTCAGACGAGCGCTCGGAACGAGGGGCCTTGGAGGCCGCGAACAGCTCGTCCTGACGGTTGACGTTGGAGTCGGAGAAGCCCGTGGCGATGACGGTGATGCGCACCTGGTCGCCCAGGGACTCGTCCACAACGGTACCGAAGATGATGTTGGCATCCGGGTCGACGGCGTTGGCGACGAGGTCGGCGGCATCGTTGATCTCCTGGATGCCCAGGTCCTTGGAGCCGGCGATGGAGAGCAGGACGCGCGTCGCGCCGTCGACGGAGCTCTCGAGCAGCGGGCTGGAGATCGCCTGCTGCGCGGCGTCGACGGCACGCGTGTCACCGGAGGCGACGCCGATGCCCATCATGGCGGTGCCGGCCTGCTTCATGATGGTCTTGACGTCGGCGAAGTCGAGGTTGATGACGCCCGGGACGGTGATGAGGTCCGTGATGCCCTGGGTGCCCTGGGACAGAACGCCGTCGGCCGTGGTGAAGGCCTCGAGCATGGTGGTCTTCTTCTCGGCGATGTCGAGCAGACGGTCGTTGGGGATGACGATCATGGTGTCGACGGACTCGGCGAGGGTCTTGATACCCTCCTCGGCGGAGTTCTTGCGCTTGCGGCCCTCGAAGGTGAAGGGCTTGGTCACGACGGCGACGGTCAGCGCGCCCACGTCGTTCATGGCGATGTCGGCCACGATGGGAGCGGCGCCCGTACCGGTGCCGCCGCCCTCGCCGCAGGTGATGAACACCATGTCGGCGCCGGCGAGCGCCTCGGCGATGTCGTCACGGCTCTCCTCAGCGGCCTTGCGACCGACCTCGGGGTTGGCGCCGGCACCCAGACCGCGGGTGATGTCGGTGCCGATGTGCACCTTGATGTCGGCGTCGGAGATGGCGAGGGCCTGGGCGTCCGTATTGATGGCGACGAACTCGACGCCGCGGATGCCCTCCTCGATCATGCGGTTCACGGCGTTCGTACCGCCACCGCCCACGCCGACGACCTTGATGACAGCAAGGTAGTTGTTGATCTCGTTCTCGTGCATGTGCGGTCCTCCGAACACTATGTTGCAAGCCCTTTGGGCGAACGTCACCACGTTAACCCTCAACTAGAGATTAAAAGTCGAGGTAAACCGTGTTATGTTTGCACAAAATGCGCCGTCAAGTCAAACCCGACCTGCGCATATTGTGAAGTATACGGCATTTCCGCAGGTATTCACAAAGACCGTTCGGCGGAGCGCGAACGGCAGCGCGGACCTCGCGCCGTGGAGCGCCTCATCGGGCAGTGCTCGCACCCGCAAAGACGCACGGGAAACGCCCCCTCGCGGACGATCGCACGCGTCGCGTGAACGCATCGAACGCAGTTGCGATCCCCCTACTGAGGCGCGCTGCGGAACGTATATGCTCCGGGCTCGCGCACGTTGATGTACGTCACGCCGGCCTGCTCGGCGAGGAGTTTGGTGACCACGCGCTCCTTTTCGACGATATTGTCCGGGGCGCCCAGGGACACCTCGACGCCCGAGAGCAGGTTGGCCGAGATCGCCTCGACCGAGGCGACCGACATGCTCTTGATCTGCGCCACGAACTCGGGGGAGAACCCGTTGGCGTACTCAAGCCCGGCGAGCACGACCTTGGAGTTCACGCTCTCGCCGCTCTTGGGCGACACGTCGCTCGGGACGTCGGTGAGCAGCAGGCACCCCGCGTCCTGGGCGACGCGCAGGGCGGCGTCCTGGCCGGAAAGCAGCGTTGCGCCCTCGGGCACGGACCCGTCCTCGCCCACCTCGACCTCGTTGCCCTCCGCGTCGACGGCGGCGAGAAGCGTGACGGGCGCGATCCACGTCCCGTCGTCGCCGATCGCCCAAGCAACCTCGTCCGCCGTCACGTAGGCGATGGCGGTCATCTTGCGCTCGACGGGCGTGATGATGAGGGTGTGGGGCCATGCGCGCTCGATCTCGATGTCCTTGATCCAAGGGCTGGCCTGCAGCTGCTCGAGGATGGCGTCCTCGTCCACGTTGAGCAGCGTGGTGCCGTCGGGGACGTCGACGAGCGCCTCTGCCGTGGCCTGGTCCATGTGGTCGCTGCCCATCACGCGCACATCGGTCGCCGCCAGCAGCGAGGAGTTCGCGATGACGACGGCGAGCAGGATGACCGCGATGAAGCCGCCCGCCGCCACGAACACGACGCTGCGGCTGGGCGTGGGGATGTTGAGGCGCGACGCCAAGCCGGAGAAGAAGGACCCGATCGCGGACGCCACGCCCGCAAGCGGGCTGAGCGCGCGCTTGAGCACACCGCCGGACGCCTGGGGCTTGACCTTGGGAGCGCCCGTCTTGACCCGCAGGGGCTTTGACCCGCCCTTGGGCAGGCCCTTGGCGTTCGGGGGCAACGTGACGCCCCCGGCACTCATGCGCTTGGCGCCGCCGGGCATCTTTGCCTTGGGGATCTTGACGCCGCCGCTCGGAGACGAAGCCCCCGCGGGTCCGGCCGCGCGCTGAGCCGCGGCGCGGACGGCCGCGGGCGAGGCGACGGGGCGCGTGCCGTGGGGCATGGCCTTTTGCCGGCCCCCGCCGGACGCGAGGCCCTGCTTGCGCGCGGACGGTCGGTTGGCCCCCGCGCCGGGTCGCGCGGCGGGACGTACAGCCGGCTTGGAACCGGAGCGGACGGCTGGCTTGGCAGCCGGCTTGACGGCGGGCTTGGACGCGCCGCCAACGGCAGCGCGGGACGAAGCGGCGGAGCGGCGCGAACCGACAGGCCCCGCCGGCTTGGATGCGGAGGCGGGCCTTGCGGCCGAGGCACGACGATAGGTAGGCTTTGGCGCCCTAGAAGCCGAGGAATTTGACTTCGGGTTGAAGCTCGACGCCATACCTCTCCCTTACCGTCTTGTGCACGTGCCGTATGACCGCCGCGACATCGGCCGCGGAGGCGGTTCCCTTGTTAACGATAAAGTTAGCGTGAACGGGCGAGACTTCCGCCCCTCCCTGCGAAAAACCCTTTAATCCGCACTCCTCGATCAGGGCCCCCACCGCGCGGTCGGGCGGGTTGCGGAACACCGATCCGCACGAGGGCACACCCAGGGGCTGGGTGCGGCGCCGCCGGGTGAGCGAGCGCTCCATGCGCGCGCGGATCTCGTCCTTGACGCCCTGCGCGAGCTCAAGTGTGACCTCGAGGACGATCTCGTCGCGCGGCAGCCCGCACGTGCGATACCCCCACGTCACGTCATCGCGCCCGTAGTGGCGAATGCCCTCGCCGGGCTTGTACGTCACCACGTCGCACACGAGCGAGCCGATCCACTCGGTGCGAGAGCCGGCGTTCATGGAGATCGCGCCGCCCACCGTGCCGGGAATGCCCACGGCGAACTCGAGGCCCGAGAGCTCCTTGGAGAGCGCCTCGTTGACCAGCCGCGCGAGAATGGCGCCGGCGCCCACGGTGATGGTGCGGCCGTCCTCCCCCAGCACGAAGCGAGAGAACTCACTGCCGAGCGTGATGACCGCGCCGCGATAGCCCTCGTCGGCGACGAGCAGATTGGAGCCCTTGCCGATGATGACCCACGGCACGCGCTCGCGGGCGAGCACCTCGATGGTGCGGCGCAGGGAGTGGTAGCTGTGGCAGGTGATGAAGAGATCGGCCTTGCCGCCAATGCGGTAGCTCGTGTGGCGAGCCAGCTTTTCCTGCTCGATGACATCCGTATCGATCATGCCGGAAAGCGACATGACGGCATTGAACACGCCCATGGATTAGCTGTCCTTGTCCGCGACGTGCGCGAGGTACTCCGGACCCACGGTCGTGACGTCGCCGGCGCCCATGGTGATGAGCAGGTCGCCCGTCTGGACGACCTCGTCCAGACACGTCATGAGCGCCTGGTGGTCGGCCACGTAGCGCACCTGCTTGTCGGGGTGCGCGGCGCGGATCTTGTCGGAGAGCATCTTGCTCGTGACGCCGGGGATGGGCATCTCGCCGGCGGGGAACACGTCGATGAGCACCACGGTGTCGGCATCGGCGAACGCGTCGACGAAGTCATCGCAGAGCGCCTGGAGGCGCGTGTAGCGATGCGGCTGGAACACAACGGCGACCTTGGCGAAGTCGAGGGATTTGGCGGCATGGAGCGTCGCCTTGACCTCGGTGGGATGGTGGCCGTAGTCATCCACGAGCATGACGCCGCGCGTCTCGCCCACGTGCGTGAAGCGGCGGCGCGCACCCTCGAAGGTGGACAGGGCGCGAGCCGCGTCCTCGGTGTCAAGACCGAGCACATAGGCGGAGGCAAGGGCGGCCGTGGCGTTGAGCATGTTGTGGCGGCCGGGGTTGTTCTTGATGGCGACCGTGCGCACCGCGCCGTCGGGCAGGGTGACACGAAAATCAGTGCCGAAGGCATGGCTCGAGGCCATGGGTGCGCAGGACACGTCGAAACCCTCGCCCTCACCGTAGGTGAGCACCGCGCGCCCCGTCGAGCGGGCGAGCTCGACCAGATGCGGGTCCTCGCCGCACACGATGACCGTGCCGTCTTCGCCCACGAGGTTCATGAACGCGCAGAACGTGTCCTCGATCTCCTCGAGTGAGCTGTAATGGTCCATGTGGTCGGCCTCCACGTTGGTCACGATGACCACATGGGGGTTGAGGTAGAGGAAGGAGCTGTCCGACTCGTCGGCCTCCACGACGAAGTACTCGCCGTCGCCGTTCTTGCCGTTGGTGCCGTAGCCCTCAACAACGCCACCGATGAGGAAGCTCGGGTCGAGCCCCATGCGATCGAGCATGGTGGCCACCATCGAGGACGTGGTGGTCTTGCCGTGCGTGCCGGCGGCGGCGACCGTCGTGCGGCCGTAGCCGAGCGCGGAGAGCATCTTGGCGCGGTGCCACACGGGAATGCCGAGCTCGCGGGCGCGCATGAGCTCCGGGTTCGTCTCGGGGATGGCGGTGGAGACCACGACGACGTCGGGCTGCACCGCGTCGATCGTGGCGGCCTCGTGGCCCACATGGACCTCGACGCCGGCGCGCGTGAGCTGGCGGACGTAGCGGGAGGTCTTGAGGTCGGAACCCGTCACCTTGAAGCCCCGCTCGTGCAGCACCAGCGCGATGCCGCTCATGCCGGCACCGCCCACACCGATGAAGTGGGCGCTCTTGAACGTCGGGGCGGTGGTTGCCTCGGGGACTGCAATGGTCGACATGACGTCTCCTCGCGTGATCGTATGCGTAAACTATCTAAGTATAAGCCATTCTCATGGTCATCCCCAGATTGGCACAACCGCCGACCGCCTCGGGGCGGGGCGCATTGTCCCGTGCTCGGACAGTCCTGACTCGCGCGGGACAATGCGCCCCGCCCCGAGGCTACGGTTGTTCATCTGGGCAATAAGGCTGAGACGCATGGTTATTCGAAAAGCGCGAAAACACGCTGCCGCGTGAAGGGGAATCCGGTTCCCCATCACGCATGGGTGAGGGACTC
>SAMEA3387516__coassemble_3602_pt1 | contig 17044 bp, 12 predicted proteins | sample SAMEA3387516__metabat2_low_PE_013 | metagenome-assembled genome bin SAMEA3387516 (sample SAMEA3387516) | Felis catus | biome: Faeces | place: United Kingdom | collected 2012
CAGGATTCGATCCGCCTGCGCCACGCGCAGTAAGGGCGTGCGGGCCCGGTGCGCTTCGATGCGTGCGCCGGGCCGCTCGCTTTTTGACGCGCTTGTTGACGACGTTGTTCGCGGCGAGGGGTGGAGCTGCCTGCGGGCGATGGAGCAGGCGGCGTTGTCGCGGATGGTGGATAGATGGTGCCGCTCGATACGATGGGTGGTGCTGTTCACGGGCGAAGGCTGGGTTCTTGCCCGTGCTTGTGTGACGGATTATGGCCGTATGGGAGGTGTGCCATGCTTGAGATCATCGAGACCGCGTTGGACGTGGGTATGTTGATTGCCGGCGTTGCCGCCGTGGTGAGCACGCGGGTGCAGATGCCCGCCGCGCGGCGGAGCGCGCCCCGAGGCCCGCGGGACGCGTAGGGGGTTACGAGCAAGCGTTCCTGTGTGTGCGCGACGCGGCGCATCGGTCCTGCGCGCTCCGGGTGAAACACGTTGAGAAAACGCGGCGATGCGCGAGCCCGAAGGGGCATGCGCGGGTATAGTGGGGAAAACGATCTGGGAGGAAAGCCATGTCGATCCTGTATATCATCGCCGCGCTGCTCGTTATTGCCGCCGTTATCTCGTTGGTGTTGTCGCTGCTGGGAATTGTGGTGACGGGTGCCCTCAAGTTGCTGCCCGGTGTGTTCATCGTGCTGGCCATTATCTTTTTTGCGCGGGGCGGTCGCATCGATGTGCATGTCCCGGACAAATGGAAGAAGCGCTAACTGTTGTGTGCCGATAGGTTGTCGACATCGCGGACCCCGCGTTTTCCATACCGTAACGAAACGACCCCAAGGACGCCCATGGTCCTTGGGGTCATATCTGCATGCGCGATGAAGTCGTTACGCGGTGATGAACTGGGGAATCGCGCGGTCGTGCTCGTCGCAGGGCACGAGCTCGACTTCCTGCTCGGCAAACGCAACGCCGAGCAGCATACAGTCCTCGCGTAGCTGGGGCAGGTAATGGTCGTACGTTCCAAGGCCGTAGCCCAAGCGATTGCCCTGGGCGTCAAAGGCGACGGCGGGCACGATGACCAGGTCGATCTCGGAGGGCGGTACCACGGGGAAGCGCGTATCGTCTTTGGGCGGGACGCTGCCCTTGACGCGCGAGGGGATAAAGCGACGCGTGGCGCCGGCGCGCGTGCTCGTGAGCGTCTGGTGCTCCTCGGTGACGGCGGGGCCCCACGGCTTGCGCGGGTCTACGATAAACGGCACGTTGCCGCCCAGGTAGTTGTTGCACGAGACCGAGCGCATGCACATAGCGCCCTGTGCGGCGTTGGGGATCATGCAGGGAAACACGATGCGGTAGCCATAGGCGTACGCCCCGCGGATAAACCGGTCGAGGTCGACCTCGTAGCGCAGGGCGGCGTACACGGCGAGCGTGGGGGGCTGGCCGTTCTTGCCCTTGATGCCGCTGGCGCGCAGCTGCTCGATGAGTTGGTTGCAGATTTCGCGCGATTTGGTCGAGCGCGCTCCGGGCCGGAGCTCCTGACGGGCCTCGATGATGGCCCGGCGCACATCGGCCTTTTTATCAAGAATCGCCTGCTGAGCTTTGCTGGGCTCGTGGGCGGTGCTCTTTGTGGTGGTGGCTGGCGTCTTCGTTCGTTGTGCAGGTGCCATGGCGCGTCCTCTCGATGGTTCGTCTGTTCATTCTAGCGCTAGGCGCGGACGGCGGCTAATCCGCGAACACGTTCGCCGCGCGATACGCCAAAACCAGGTCGTCCAGGCGCATGCGGGCGTTTGCCGGGCTCGTGGACGGCAGTTCGACGAGCTTGATTCCCCGTTGCGCGAGCGCTTTGCCGTTGAACCGGCGGCACAACTGGGCCGCCCTGCCGCCGGTGGTGCATACCGCGTGGATGGGTGCCGCATCGAGGATGCGCGCGAGGTCGTTGGGCACGGGGTTCGCGATGCTCGCGTCGGACGCACCCGCAATGTCGCAGGCGGCCAGGACGTCCCACAGGGCGATGCGGTGCCGGAGCAAAAACGCGCGGCGCGCGGCATGGGGGTCGGGCGCCGAGGGGTCGCTCGCAAGCGACCCCTCCTCAAGGCCGTACATGCGCTCCATCACGCGCCAAAAGCGGTTTTGCGGGTGGCCGTAGTAAAACCCGACCTCGCGCGAGCGCGGCGACGGCATGGTGCCGAGCACCAGCACGCGCGACCTGCCGTCAAAGACCGGCTCGATGGTGTGGAGGATGTGCTCGGCGTCCATGGCTGCCGTTACGCCTCGAAGCCCTCGGCGTCTTCGGCGCTCGCCCCCATGAGCTCCACGATGTTCCACTCGGCATCGCTCGCCTCGATGGCGTCGCGGCTGGCGAACACGCAGGCGGGTGCCTCCTGCGCAACGCGGGTGACTTCGGCGCCCAGGGCGCGCAACTGCTCCGGCGTGGCGGCCAGGATCTCTGCGCGCCGGCGCTCACGCTCGCCTGCGTCCATCTTGCAGAAGTACTCGGCGTTGCGGCGCTTGGTGAGTGCGTAGGGCTTGAGCGGCGCGTCCATGCCCGAGACGCAGCTCACGATAAAGCCCTCAAAGGCGTCCGCGTCGGGCTCGAAGCGCTCGAGCCATGCGCCTGCCGCCTTGATGCGGGCCAGGGAGGCGTCGATCTCGGGGTCACGGTACGTGTAAAAGCCCGCTTGGCGCTTGTCGCCCGCGCGGAACCCGCAGCCGTAGGCGCCGCCCTTCACGCGGATCTCGTTCCACAGGTAGTCGTAGGAGAGCGCATTGGCGGCAACGCTCCACACGCCGTTCGTCTCGATGTCGAGCACGCGCGGGTCGGTGGCGAGCGCCAGGTAGCTCACGTCGCTGGGAATCACAAAGGCCTCGTGCTTGTCTGCGGGCCAGGGCACGTAGAGCTCCTTGGCGGGCGCCGTGCGCGGCGCGAGGCCCAGGTCGCCCGCCGCGGTCCAGTAGCGCTGGAAGTCCTCGTCGGAGCCGGTGAAGCTCGCGACGACGCCGGTCGAGGTGAAGATGCGGTCGCGCAGGTCGCGTAGGATCCGGCACAGCTCGTCCTTGCGCTCGTCGAAGTGCTCGAGCAGCTCGCGCAGGAACAGGTAGAAGTCCACGCCCGAGAGCTGCTGGGTGAGCACGGCGGCGGGGGACACGTAGGACAGGGCGCGTGCCATGGCGGCGTTGTGGCCGTTCATGAGGAAGTCCTGCTCCATGCCGATGCGCATCTGCGTGAGCACGTCGCGCATGCGGTCGGTGTCCTCAAAGACGGTTTGGGACCACACCTCGCGCGGGATACGCGCGAGTTCGTCCATCTTTTCGGAGAGGGCGCCGGCCGAGACGAGCAGCCGCGGGCGCGCGAGCTTCCAGTTGGGCTGCGTGGCGACCTCGGTGGTAAAGGAGAGGAAGCCCAGGTTGGCGCCGATGTAGCTGTCGAGTTCGCCGGCGCTCATGTCCTCGGTGGCGAGCTGCTGCATAAGGCGCGTGAGGATCGTTACGTACGGCAGCTCGGCAAAGGCGAGGTGCGAGAGGTCGAAGTACGTGAGCGCGTAGGCGAGCTGGTGCGTGGGCAGGTTATGGCGCAGGCAGGGGATAGGCGTCTGCTTGTTGACGGTGAGCTGGGGTTCGGGGCGCGCGGCCCCGATGTCGCTCACGTGCAGGCGCGGCAGGGTCGCCTTGGCCTCGGGCGTGTCCTCGGCCTCCTGGCGCTCGCGCAGGAGCGCGACGTCGTCCACGATGCGCTGGAGCTCCGCCTCGCTGAGCGCTGCCTTTGTGGCGGCGAGCTCGGCTTCCTCCTCGCGTGCGGCCTGCGCGTCGTTTGCCATGGGGACGAGCTCCACGAGGGCGCGATGATTGCTCTCGAGCACGATCTCGCGCAGCAGGTCCTCAAAGAACGTGGTGTCCAGGGCCTGCTTGAGTTCGTCGTACACGGAGCCGTACTCCAGCGCGCGTGTGGCGGCTTCGTCGGTGTCCTCGTAGAGCCACGTGCCGAGCGCGTCGCAGGCGATTGCCACGCCGTCGGCGATGCCGAAGTCGCGCTGGCGCAGGTCGAACTCCTCGCTGGCAAACACGGCGGCCAGGCGGTCGCGGGGGATGCCCTCTTCTGCTAGGCGACGGCACTCGTCCTCGATCACGCGACGGAACTCGCGCGCGGCGTCCGGCTGGGCGTTTTGCAGGATGATGAGCGTGTGCGGCTGCAGCTGGTCGCCGGAGGTGTAGCTCACCACGTTGCCGCCCAGGCCAGCGGCGAGGACGGCCTTCTTTACCGGCGCCTCGTTGCTGCCGAGCAGGGCGTTGAACATGATGTCCGCGGCGATGAGGCGCTTGCGGTCCGCGGCGTCGCCCAGTACGTAGGCCATACCCACCAGGGCGTTGTCCGGGGTGGTGGCCATTTCCACGCGCTCGTAGTCGCACGTGACGGGCTTCTGGAGCGTGAGCGGGTTGGGGGCGCCCACCTGGTTGGGAACGCCGACCTGGTAGAGAACGCCCACCTGGTTGGGGGCACCTGCCAGGGCGCCTTCCGTTGTCTGGCTGGACGCGCCTGCCGAGACGCGCGCTCCAGCCGGGACGCGCGCTTCCGCCGGGGCGGGCATCGTCTTTTGCCCGGACGCTGATTCGCCCTGATTCCCCTTTGCGCCTCGCGTATTCCCGCACGCAGGCTCCTTCGTGGCCTGCAGCGCTTGGACGCGGGCGGCCTCGTCGCGCAGGCGGGGGTCGTCGGCCAGGTAACGCTCGTCCAAGAACGCCAGCTCACGCTCAATGTGCATGTCGCCATACAGGACGATGTAGCTGTTCGCCAGGTTGTAGTGGCGCGCGTGCGTGTCGAGGAACTCGCCGTAGGTGAGCTGCGGGATGGCTCGCGGGTCGCCGCCCGATTCGCGGGCGTAGGCGGTCGTGGGGAACAGCGCGCGGTTCACTGCGTCGTCAAGTACGCTCATGGGATCGGAGAGCGCGCCCTTCATCTCGTTGAACACCACGCCGTTATAGCGCAGGGTGCCCTCGGCGAGCTGCTGGCCCGGTTCGACGTCGAGCTCGTAGTGCCAGCCCTCCTGCTCAAAGATGGAGGGCTTGGTGTAGATGGCCGGGTTGAGCACGGCGTCCATATAGACGTCCATGAGGTTGAGCAGGTCCTGTTCGTTGGTGCTCGCCACCGGGTATACCGTCTTGTCCGGGTACGTCATGGCGTTGAGGAACGTTTGCATGGAGCCCTTGATGAGGTCGACGAAGGGCTCCTTCACGGGGAACTTGGCCGACCCGCACAAAACGGAGTGCTCGAGGATGTGGAACACGCCGGTGTCGTTGGTCGGGGGCGTTTTGAAGGCGATGGAGAACGCCTTGTTCTCGTCCTCGCAGGCGAGGTAGAGCAGGCGCGCGCCGGAGGTGGTGTGGTGCAGCACGTAGGCGTCGGCGTCGAATTCGGCCAGGGGCTTGCACGACGTGACGGTGAATCCCGCGAGGTTGGTGCCGGGGGAGAGGAGCCGCGCGGCGCGCGCGCGTGCGGAGGCCTGGTCTTCGCTTGGGTTGGCGAGGGTCTGTGTCTCAGTTGAGCTCGCATGAGCCTGCATGTCGCTTTGATTCGTGGCCTGGTCTCGAGGGGAGGACTGCACTTCGGGCGTGTGCGCAGGGGCCTGCGCTGCATGTTCGCATGCAGGGGGTTGGGTTGTGCCTGCGTTTGCGGGCACTTGTTCGCGCGTGGGGGAGGGAGCTGCGCCCTCGCATGCTATGGTCTGGACTTCGTTTGTGCGCGTAGCCCTGTTTTGAGGGGACATCTGATCCGATGTGGCGGTGTTGGACATAAAAGCTCCTTCCTTTATGGAGGTCGATTGCTTCGCCCAGTATACCCACTCGTCGCGTGGCATCGCTACGCGCCCTTTTGCCGCCACCTGCCGCGCCGCGCCGTGCGGGCCGTCTGCCACCTGCCGCGCCGTGCAGGCCGTCTGCCGCACGCCGCGTCGCACGCGGCATGCGGTTTGCGTGGGGGCGCTCGTGCACGGCGTGCGATTTGCCCGGGCGTGCCCTACGTAGGCGTTGCCCAAAGTTGCGTTTTGTTCGTAGGCGGTAGCGGGGCATGCGGTAAGGTTGTCGAGGAATACTGTCAGGGGATATCGAATCGATGGGGAAGTGCATGGAAAACGGGCGCCCGGAATCTTGTGAACACACGGCCGCAGACCAGAATGCGTGCAGGGCGGCGGACACCGAGCGCGCGAGCGACGCGCGCGAGCGTATGGGTCTGGCGTCGTCCATCAAGCCCGGCGCGGATTCCGATGCCGCCTCGCGCGCTGCGCGTCGTTCGATGCGCGAGCGACTCAATAACAAGGCATCACGCCAAGCCCTGATTGGCGTTATCGCGACGTTGCTGGGTGGATCGTTCTGGGGCTTTTCCGGCACGTCGGCGAGCTTCTTGTTTGCCAATTACCAGATTGACACCATGTGGCTGATGGCCGTTCGCCAGCTTGGGGCCGGAGCCGTCTTTATGGTCGTTGTGCTGTTGTTCGATCGCGCACGTCTCAAGCGCCTGCTCACAACCCCGCGCGACCTTGCCACGCTGGCCGCCATGGCGGTGCTGGGCGTGTTTTTAAATCAGCTGTTTTACCTGTTGGCGGTCCGGCTTACCAATGCGGGGACCGCGACTGTCTTGCAGTGCTTGCAACTGGTAATCATCATGGCGTTCAGCTGCGTGCGTCAGCACCGGGCCCCGCGCCGGCGCGAGGTCGCGGGTGTGGTGCTGGCTTTTGGCGGAACGTTTCTCATTGCGACGGGCGGGGACCCCACGCGCCTGGCGATTCCTTTCGAGGGCCTGGTCGTGGGACTTATCGCTGCTTTTGGTGCGGCGTGCATGACAATCATCCCTGGCCGCATTCTGCCCAAGTACGGTTCATCGATCGTGACGGGCACGGCGATGTTCTCGTCGGGCATTGTGACCTCGCTGGTGGTGCAGCCGTGGAACAACGTCCCGGCGCTTGACGCCGCGGGTTGGCAGGCGCTCATCGTGCTTATCTTTGTTGGGTCGTGCCTTGCGTATGCGCTTTATATGCAGGGCGTTAAGGACATCGGCAGCGTGCGCGCGAGCCTGATCGGCACGGTCGAGCCGGTTTCGGCCACGGTCACGAGCGCGCTGATGCTCGGCGCGGTGTTTGCCCCTACTGACCTTATCGGTTTTGCCTGCATCATCGTGATGGTGTTCCTTACGGTGTGACGCGCGCTGTGCAGGTGGCGCATGCAGCGCGGCCTAGCGCGGCCGCCGGCACGATCGTTTCGGTAGCGCGCACGGCGCAGATGACATGCGCTGCGCAGATGGTGCGCGCGGCACTGCACAGATAATAGGATCCGCACATATGTCGCACGCTGCGCAGATAGCAAGCGTTGCGCAGCACGCTGCGCAACGCTTTTCGCATGTTGGCGAGCCGCCGCTGACGTTTTTCCTGCGGCATGGGCGCCGCTTTGGGCATTCTCTCTCCGTGCAGGGCGCCGTTCGAAGCGTTTTTTGCGGTGTGGGGGTGCCTCTCGACGCGTTTTCCGCGACGCGGTGGCCATTTCCGTTGCGCAAATTCGCAAATGCGCGGATAAATAACGACCGGGTTGATTAGCGGCGTCATAGCTGCAGAAAAAACAGCAGGTAGATGGGTTGCGGGTTTTCGGGCTACTTCGAGGGATCGAGTATTATCCGCGCATTTGCGAATTAACGTTTGATGGGGAGGCAAAGAGGCGCCGTTCGATCGCTTGAGGGATCGAACGGCGCCTCTTTTGGTGCACGCGATTTGGTGCACGCGATGCTTGCTGGAAGGGCGGCGGCACGGGGAAGGCTGCGGCGCGGTTATTGCCCGATATGAAGCGCTCACGCAAACCGCTTTTTCCGGCGCAAACCGCTGTGCCCGATACAGACCGCCGCGTCAAGCGCAAGCCGCTGCGTCAGGCGCAAACCGCCGTGTTCGGCGCGGGTCGTCAAGGCTTTGGGCTCATGTGGTGTCGCAGCTTCTCGCGCGCCGTTACAGCTGGTAGAGCTCGCCGAACTTCTTGGCCAGGTAATCGCAGTAGAACGTGGCGTCGAACGGCGCGCCGCAGGCGGCCTCGACAAGCTCGCCGGCGTCCTTGCCGCGGCCCCATTGCCAGATGTTCTCGCGCAGCCATGCACGCACGGGGGCAAGGTCGCCCGCGGCGCAGGCGGCGTCGAGGTCCACGCCCGCGCGCTCCATGGCAGGGACGTACTGCGCATCGTAGGCGGAACCCAGCGCGTACGTGGGGAAGTAGCCAAAGCTGCCGCCGCTCCAGTGCGTATCCTGCAGGCAGCCCAAAGTGTCGTTGGGCACGTCGAGCCCCAGGTACTCGCGGGTCTTTTGGGCCCACAGCGCCGGCACGTCCTTGGCGGTCGCCTCGCCCGCGAACAGCATACGCTCGATGTCGTAGCGGATCATGATGTGGAGCGGGTACGTGAGCTCGTCGGCTTCGGTGCGGATGAGCGACGGCGTGGCGATGTTGACCGCACGGTACAGCTCATCCTCGCTCACGCTGCCATAGACCTCGGGTACATGCTTGCGCAACAGGGCGAGCAGCGGCGTCATAAATGCGCGGCTGCGGCCCGCCGTGTTCTCAAAGAAGCGGCTCTGGCTCTCGTGGATGCCCAGCGACGTGCCGCCTTCCAGGCAGGTGCGCGCGTACGCGGGGTTGACACCCAGCTCGTAGGACGCATGGCCCGCCTCGTGGATCACGGAGTACACGTTGGAGAGCAGGTTGTCCTCGTAGATATGGGTGGCAACGCGCGCGTCGCCCACGGCGAAGCCCTCGGAGAAGGGGTGCTCGGTAAAGGCGAGGCAGGTGTCCGCCAAGTCGAGGCCCACGAGCTTCATGAGGTCGAACGACATCGCGCGCTGCACCGTGTCGGGCACGTGCGCGGTGAGGAACGGCGCCTCGGGCTGCGTGCCGCGCTCGCCGATCGCGTGGACGAGCGGCACCACGGTCTGGCGCACGGCGTCGAAGAAGTGGTCGCAGGCGCGGGCGTCCATGCCGCGCTCGTACTGGTCGAGCCACACGTCGTAGGGGTCGCGCGTGGGGTCCATATAGCCGGCGTGGCGCTTGAGCGTCTCGACGATGCGGTCCACGTAGGGCTCAAAGCTCGCCCAGTCGTTGGCGTTCTTCGCCTTGTGCCACACGGCGTCGGCCTCGCAGGTCAGGCGGCTCCACGCCTCGACCTCCTCGGTTGGCAGCGCGCGGGCCTCGCGCTGGTCGCGGGCGAGGGTGCGCACCTCCGCCGCGACCTGCGGGTCGGTGAGCTCGCCGGCGGCCACGGCGGTCTCGAGCTCGGCGATGAGCGCGCCGGCGTCCTCACTGGTAAGGAGCTCGTGATGCTCGCCGGCAAGCGCGCCCATCGCATCGCCGCGCGCGGCCGCCCCGTTCTCGGGCGCGATGGTGGCGCCGTCGAACACGGCGATCTTCATAAGGTACTCGCGGGTCCAGAGCTTGGACTCGAGCGCGCGAAGGCGCGAGGTGAGCTGTTCGGGGGTGGCGTTCGCCATGAGTCCTCCTTGCGGGTGGAATGTGGTCATTGCCTTTGAGTGTACCCATTGCCCTTCGGTTGTGGTCCCGGAGTGGCCTTAACGTGCCATCCCGTAACATTGGGGACAGGTGCAAACTGAATACTTGGGGAGGCTTGGGTTGTGCCAATGGGGTAGGCGCGCATTGCTGATGGGGTGAGGTCGCCCATGATGAGATGCGGCCGATTCCCTGGGCGCGGGGTTTGTCGGGTATGCGTAGACCCTGATTTCGAGTCATGTGCAAAGGCACTCGTTCTCAATCGCAAACCTTCTATGTGCTATCATCTTGACCACTGCGTTGACGGAGAGGTTGGGCCTCTTTCGCCTCGCCGCACAGAGAGGGAGGGTCACCGGCTGCAAGCCCGCCCGCGGCGACGAGACCTGAGTTCACTCCCGAGCTGCGACCTGAACGGCCGCCTTCCGGCGAGGGGTTTCCCGCGTCGCGATGGCACCGGGGCGATATGCGATCTGCACCCGACCCCAATTGCGCGCTGAGTAGGGAAGCCGCGCGCCCGCGCGACATCGGGCAAAAGAGGGTTCGCCGGGCAGACAACCGGCGGCCAATCAAGGTGGTACCGCGGAAATCAAGATCCGTCCTTGGGCAGTGCGAATGCACGATCCCAGGGGCGGATTTTTCTATGGAACACATCGGCGCGCTGCCCGGCGCGCCGCATAACAGGAGAGGGGAACAGATGAGTCTGATCGACGAACTTGAGGAGCTCGAGCAGCGAGCCCGCGAGATGATCGAGGGCGCCGAGACGGCGGAGAAGCTCGAGGCCGCGCGCGTGGCCCTCATGGGCCGCAAGGGCGAGATCACCGGCCTCATGCGCATGATGGGCAAGATCACGCCCGAGGAGCGACCGGTGCTCGGCAAGCGCGCCAACGAGATGCGCCGCATGGCCGAGACGCTGCTCAACGCGCGTATGCAGGAGATGAAGCGCGCCGCCGTGCGCGAGCTCATGGCCACCGAGGCCGTGGACATCACGCTGCCCGGCGCCCGCCCGCACATCGGTCACGCCCACCTCATCAACCAGATCATCGAGGAGATCGAGGACGTCTTCTGCGGTATCGGCTACACCGTGGAGAAGGGTCCGCAGGTCGAGTCCAGCTGGTACAACTTCACCGCGCTGAACGCCCCGCTCGACCACCCGAGCCGTTCGGCCCGCGATACGTTCTACGTGCGCGACAACGCGCCCGGCACGGCCGCTCACCCCGAGGAGCACGCCCATGGCGAGTCCGACGTGCTGCTGCGCACCCAGACCTCCGGCGTTCAGGTGCACACCATGGAGACGCAGGAGCCGCCCATCTACATGATCGCCCCGGGCCGCGTGTACCGCCCCGACACGGCCGATGCCTGCCATCTGCCGCAGTTCCACCAGGTCGAGGGCCTCGTGGTGGACAAGGGCATCACGTTCGGCGACCTCAAGGGCACGCTCGACTACTTTGTGAAGTGCATGTTCGGCGAGGACCGCGCCACGCGCTACCGCCCGCACTTCTTCCCGTTCACCGAGCCCTCCTGCGAGGTCGACGTGAGCTGCGGCGTGTGTGGTGGCGAGGGCTGCCCGTTCTGCAAGCACTCCGGTTGGATCGAGATCCTGGGTGCCGGCATGGTCGACCCCAACGTGCTCGTCAACTGTGGCATCGACCCCAACGAGTACACGGGCTTCGCGTTCGGCGCGGGCGTGGAGCGCATCGCGGCGCTTCGCTACGACCTGCCCGACCTGCGTACGCTGGTCACAGGCGATATGCGCTTCCTGAATCAGTTCTAGTCCCGGCGGCTTGCCCAGGCACCCGACCTTCGGGTTCAATCGTCGGGCGCCGCACACCAGGCGTGCGCCCTCCTCTTTCACCCGAATCTCGGGCACCTGGACAACCCGTCTTTGTTGTTGAGTCGTTTCGTATTGAGTTTTCCACCTCAATTTAGGGACTGTCCCCAAATTGAGGTGCGCATAGAAGAGGTTTGAGATGAAAGTTTCTTACGACTGGTTAAAAACCATGGTCGAGCTGCCGGAGGATCCCTCGGAGCTCGCCCGCGAGTTCATCCGCACGGGCACCGAGGTCGAGGCGATCGAGACCGTGGGCGAGGCCTTTGACCACGTGGTCACCGCGCAGGTGCTCTCCAAGACCGCCCATCCCGACTCGGACCATCTGTGGGTCTGTTCGGTTGACGTGGGCGCCAACAACGTCGACGCCGAGGGCAACCCCGAGCCGCTGCAGATCGTGTGCGGCGCGCAGAACTTCAACGAGGGCGACCACATCGTGACCGCCATGGTGGGCGCGGTGCTGCCCGGCGACGTCAAGATCAAGAAGGGCAAGCTCCGCGGCGTGGTGTCGATGGGCATGAACTGCTCCGCGCGCGAGCTCGGCCTGTCCTCCGACCATGAGGGCATTTGGATCCTGCCGCAGGACGCCCCGGTGGGCATGCCGCTCTCCCAGTATCTGGGCAGCTCCGACGTGGTGCTCGACTGCGAGATCACGCCCAACCGCCCTGACTGCCTGTCCATGATCGGCATCGCCCGCGAGGTCGGCGCCATCTACGACCGCGATTTCTCCGTCGAGCTCCCGCAGGTGCGCGAGGAGTCCGGCGCGAGCGCCGAGGATACCGTCTCGGTCGAGCTGCTCGACGAGGGTCTGTGCGATCGCTACGTGGCGCGCGTGGTGCGCAACGTGAAGGTGGGCCCCTCGCCCGATTGGCTGGTCCAGCGCTTGAACGCCTGCGGTGTGCGCACGCACAACAACGTGGTCGACACCACCAACTACGTGATGATGCTCACCGGCCAGCCGCTGCACGCCTTCGACCTCTCCGCTTTTGAGGAGCGCGACGGCAAGCGCGCCGTGGCGGTCCGCGCTGCGCGCGAGGGCGAGCAGTTCCGCACGCTCGACGACGTGGAGCGCACGCTGTCCGCCGGCATGGGCCTCATCGCCACGGGCGAGCGCGGCGCCACGCCGGTGGCGCTCGCCGGCGTCATGGGCGGCATGGACTCCGAGGTCACCGACGCTACCGTCGACGTCCTGGTGGAGAGCGCCTGCTTCAACGCGGGCCGCACCTCCCACACGAGCCGCGACCTGTCGCTTATCTCGGACGCCTCCATCCGCTTTGAGCGCCAGGTGGACGAGACGGGCTGCGTGGACGTGGCCAACATCGCCTGCGCCCTCATCGAGGAGCTCACCGGCGGCGAGGTCGCGCCCGGATGCGTCGACGTCTATCCGGCTCCGCGCGAGATCGCCCCTGTCGAGCTCAGACTCGCGCGCGTGCACGCCATCTGCGGCGCCGATATCTCCCCCGACTTCATCGAGCGCTCCCTCACCCGCCTGGGCTGCAAGGTGTCCGCCTCCGGTGAGGGCGACGGTCTCGTCTACAGCGTCGTGCCCCCCACCTTCCGCCCCGACCTCCCTCGCGAGATCGACCTGATCGAGGAGGTCTTGCGCTTGTGGGGCATGGGGCGCGTCGAGGCGACCATCCCCGCCGCCAAGAACCACATCGGCGGCCTCACCCGCGAGCAGCGCCTCACCCGTAAGGTCGGGCGGATCCTGCGCTCCTGCGGCCTCAACGAGACCATGAACTTCTCCTTCGCCGCGCCGGGCGACCTCGAGCGCATCGGCATGACGGAGGAGGGCCGCGGCTGCGCCGTCGAGCTCATGAACCCGCTCGTCGCCGAGCAGACCGAGATGCGCCGCTCGCTCATCCCGGGTCTTCTGCAGTCCGTCGAGTTCAACATCAAGCACAGCACGGCGAACGTGCAGCTCTATGAGATCGGCACCCTCTTCTTCGGCCGCGAGAACGCGAGCGCCCCTAAGGAGCGCGAGGCCGTCGCGGGCGTCATGTCCGGCTCCATGGGCGACGTGACGTGGAATTACAAGCCCATGCCGCTGCGCTTCTTCGACGGCAAGGGCGTTGTCGAGGAGCTGCTGGAGCAGATGCGCATCCCGAAGGTCCGCTTCCGCGCCGCCGAGGGCGAGGGCTACGCCTTCCTGCAGCCCGGGCGCTGCGCCGAGGCCCTCTCCGGCGGCACCGTGCTCGGCTGGGTCGGCGAGATCCACCCCGACGCGCGCGACGTCTACGGCATCGACATCCCCGTGGTCGCGTTCGAGCTCAACCTCGAGGCGCTGCTCAAGCTCTCCGGGGCCCAGGAGGCCTATCGCGAGTTCTCGCAGTTCCCGAGCGTCGAGCACGACCTCGCCATCGTGGTCGACGACTCCGTCACCTGCGAGGACCTGGAGCGCCGTCTGCGCTCCGCCGGCGGTAAGCTCCTGGTGGGCGTGCGCCTGTTCGACGTCTACCGCGATAAGAAGCGCGTGGGCGAGGGCAAGAAGTCCATGGCGTTCGCGCTCACGTACCGCTCCGACGACCACACGCTCACGAGCGAGGAAGTCGAGAAGGCCCACTCCAAGCTCGTGACCAAGGTGTGTAAGGCCACTGGCGGCGAGGTCCGCTCCTAGGCAAAAGTTCCCCAGGCACCCCATCTCGCCCTTCAATCGTCGGGCGCCGCACATAAGGCGTGCGCCCTCCTCTTTCAGGGCGACCTGGGGCACCTGGGAAACTTTTGGGTGCTAGGGCGGGCGCCCCATCTCGCCCTTCAATCGCTGGGGCGCTGTGCATGAGGCGTGCGGCCTCCTCTTTCAGGGCAGCTTGGGATGCTCTTGGAGGGTTGCCACGTTCGCGTGGGGAAGGCGCCCCGTCCTGTCCGGCGATTGTGCGGAAGGGGCGGGGCGTTCGGCCAAGTTACAGAAGAAAGGCTGGGATATGCCGAGCTGGAACATTCATATCGCACATGCCGAGGGTCTGCTCGCTAAAGATGGTCCTGTGGCGCGTGTGGTGCGCGACCGCAACGCCTTTCTGTTTGGCAACCTCATCCCCGACATCTACGTGGGCTACATGGTGCCGGGCATTGTGCACCCGATTCCGTACCGCGTCACGCATTTTGCCAAGCCCGAGCACATCCCCAAGCCGCGCGAGGCCGAGTTTTGGGCGCAGTATGTCGCGCCCATGCTCTCTGAGCTGGGGATTGCAAATGGACGTGCCGGAGGCGGTGGCATCTCAACCGACGGCGTCGTTGATGCCATCGGTGCTGCCGGCTCGAAGTCCCCGGAGCCCTCTATCGCAGTCGACGGGATTGCCGCCGTGCCTGCTGTCGCTGTGCCTGCTGCCGACGGTATTGCCGCCGTGCCCGCCGCCGACGGGATCGCCGCCGTGCCCGCCGCCGACGGGATCGCCGCTGCGCCTGCCACTGCATCTGCTGCCGACGGTATTGCCGCTGCGTCTGCCACTGCATCTGCTGCCGGCGAGGAGGCCGCCGCAATGCCCTTCGGCGCAAAGCCAGGTGACGCTGGATCTCTCGCGCGCGAGGTGGCGCACGTGTCACCCGCGCACGCGCCCACGTACGAGCTGGAGTTTGACCCGACGCATTCTGCCCGCTTTCAGGAGGAGGCCTTTGACGAGACCGCCCGTGCGTCGGCCCTGCCCGCCGCCGCGCGACACTCGCTGTTCGATATGGTGCTCGGCGCATGGACCCATTTGCTGGCGGACACCATCTGGAATTCGCGCGTGAGCGATTATCTGGACGCGCTGGGCGAGAAGCCGAGCAAGGGTTTTCGCATCAAGAAACAGGGAGATTTCGACCAGTTTGGCAAGTCATTGGCGATCGACGCATTCCCGGCTTCAACCCCAGGGCTCATCGATACCGCGGCGCAATTTCCCCAGTATGCGATTGATGAGCGGTCCGTCTATTTTACCTGCGCCATCGCTCACGAGATCGTGCGCACCAATCACCTGGCTGCCCCGGCGTCGTATCGCCTGCTCACCGAGGAGTTCTTCGCGGCGACGTTTGACGAGGTGCAGCATGCTGCGGAGCGGCTTATGGGTGAGCGCCTTTAAGGGGTGCGTGCTGCAGAGCGGCTTATGGGCGGCGCCTTTAAGGGATCTGGATTCATCGCTGCTTGGACGGTTTAAGTTCGTGGCCATGCGAGTTGGTGGCCGTATGAACTCATTGAGGTCCGGGCCCGTGGTAGTTCGGGCTCATACGCTCCAAGCTTATCGCGCTGCGAGCTAATCGCGCTGCGAGCACATTGCGATGTGAGCGCATTGCGATGCGAGTCCATGGAGGTCCTTGTCCATCACGGCGCGAGCTTGCTGCGATACATGGCCATTGATGTTCGCTGTTTCCCGAACCGCTTTGGGTCCTTTACAGCATGATTTGCTGCGGCTTACTGTCTTTCGAACTGCCTTGGCCCTTTTTTATTGAGCCTTGTGGCGCTTGGTCCGTAAGCGATTTCGATGTTCGAGATCTCTTTGGGGAAGATAGTACGTCTCCCAGTCACCAAAGAGGTGCTCCCTTAAAGCGGTGGCTTCTCGCAGGGCCGTCTTGGACTTTGCGCGCTTGCGCACGCCAAGTTTACGTCGCAGATGGCCGACGAGCGTATCAAAACGCACCTGCTCGGCAAGTTGCTCTTTGGTGAGCAGAATCACGTCCATGCCCATTTCCTGCAGGGCAAGGGTTCGGTTTGCGTCTACGCCGCCTTGCTCTGGGCTGTCGTGAACGACCCTGCCTTGACACTCGACAACGATGGGCGCTCGATCGCTGGTTCCCTCGAAGTACAGATCGGCATAGCATGTATTTTGGCCCGCGAGCGTTCGCGCTGCCGGCGTAAGGGCGATGGCGTGGTTATTGTCAAATGGCCCAAGGCCCTCTCCACCCAGGCGAGGTGGAAGCCCAAGAAGCATGGATGCCTGGACCTCCAGAGGTGACGCACACACTCCGTTGACCATGCGTAGCGCCTTGACAAGTTTGACATTTCCCCGAACGCCCTTTGTCTGCGCGCAGTAGCGTTCGAGTTCCGGTATGGTCAGGAGGGGATCGCGAATCCACAGGCTGGCTGCGACCCCATCCTTGCTGTGGACTTGACGCCAGCCTCCGGGCCAGACGAGGCGTTGGGCGTTGGCGATGTCGATCTGCTCTTGCAGCTCTGGCCCAGGGTCAAAGATGGTGAACGCCCCGCAGAGCTCATAGGCTGCCATGGCGAGCTGGTAGATAGAAACGAGTGGCGCCAGGGTGAGCAACGTGAGCTGGGGCGATGCGAAGGTAAGCCCAAGGGTGTCATCGGTTTGAAACGAACCGGGTGGAAGCTCGGCGGTGAGCACGTGTTCTCGGATCCCCATGGCGCGCGTCTTGCCTGTCTTGTCCGCGCAGAGGATGTGCAAGGGGAGGCTGGGCCAATAGCTTTCAGGTTCATGGAGGCTGAGTCGCCTACGGTCGAGGCTTGTCTCAATATAAGGAAAGGCGGGAAGTACCTGTTTAGCCTGCGGTGGGATCCGATGCAGCGCAAACGATGTTGGACCGCAAAAGAATTCATGCATTTCGAGCCTCCTTTGATCTGACGAGGCCGGTTGATGCGACGGTGCGAGATGCTCAAAGAGAAGTACGCGCATGCTGCAGCAAAAAGGCCTCAAACGGGGTGTTCGCCCTTGTACCCAGCGGGTTATGAGGGCTATCCAGATGGTGGGAGACAAGATCGCTGTCGCAAATCGGGCGAAAAGGTAACGAATTTGAAGACAC
>SAMEA3387516__coassemble_3761_pt1 | contig 15097 bp, 10 predicted proteins | sample SAMEA3387516__metabat2_low_PE_013 | metagenome-assembled genome bin SAMEA3387516 (sample SAMEA3387516) | Felis catus | biome: Faeces | place: United Kingdom | collected 2012
TACACCTCGCAACCGAAGATGGGCTTGATGACCAGTGGAGGCTTGAGCTCGTCGATGTTGCCCTTCTCATCCCACATCGCGAGGTCCTTCATGTGCTGCTCGTAGCCGCGCGGATCGGATTCCTGATCGGGGCACTCGAGCTCGTCGCGGCGACCCTTCTCTAGGAAGGACTTGTCGTGGCTCCAGACCTTGTACTCGGGCGTGCCGTGATTCACGGCATCGCAGGCCAGGCCGAGCTCGGGCACGCCGTACATGTACCCGTGATCGGTGATGGCCACGGCGGGCATGCCGAGATCGACCGCGCGCTGGACCATGTCTTTGATGCGCGTCGCGCCGTCGAGCATGGAGTAAACGGTGTGGTTGTGCAGGTGAACGAATGCCATGTGCTGAGTCTCCCATTTGATGTGCTAAGAGTACGCAACCCCGTCCCGTCCCAAACTTCAATTTAGGGACAGTCCCTAAATTGAGGTTTGGGACGGGCACCGGAACGGGGTCCTTTCGAACGCTAACGATTCTAACCGAGCGTGCGGACAGAACGCGTGTGCGCACATGACTCGTTTAAAGGCTCACAGTGTGTTCGGTTCGCCTTCGCCGATGAGCGCGCCGTACCGTTCGCGCACTTCCGCATCGAATTTCTGGAACTCGGGAATGTACGTCTCGATAACGACCTGGACCAAGCGACTCGCGAGCTCCGCATCGTATATATGCGTCGTATCGTTGCGGTCGCGGAGCATCTGCAACCATATTTGCTCGTCCATGCAGTCGTAGTACCGGTAGGCAGCCTTGATGATTTCACGCGGGGACCCCATGTCCGCAACGCGGTCGCCCTCGTACCTCAAAAGCTCCTTCATGAGCTTCCAGCTCAACTCGAACTGAAGGGAAAACTTCGCGATGATGCCACCTTGGACGAACTCGTTTTCGAGATCTTGGCAACCTGACAGTGCAAGCGTCTTGAGAGCCGACGCGAAGTTATCGTATTTTCTCATAGAGGACCTTCCCGTCACGCTCGATTTCCGCTCGCAGCTCGGGCGAAATACCGGCATCCAAATTGACTACATCCACATCGAGCAACGTCCACAGCTCGTTCTCGAAGCGATCGGCCAGGCGATTGAACGATGGACAGCCGGCGACGGCGATATCGAAATCGCTCTTGGGGAAATTCGTCCCTCGCGCTCGCGAGCCAAAGAGCACGAGGCGCTCGGCACCCTCCTCCTTGGCGATGGCGCGCATCTGTTCGTATATATCTTCAACTGCGACCATCGTTCGCCCCCCATCCTCACGGCATCGCGCCGTCTTGACGGGCGCACGACCATTGTAACCACATGCAATCACACCACGCTCATGCCCGACCTCAATTTAGGGACTGTCCCTAAATTGAGGTTCGGTAGCATAACTGGAAAAACTTCGCGATTTCCGGAAGTTTTTCCAGTTATGCTACCGTCCGCCCCCGCTTGGCGACCCAGAGTGCAAGATCCATGCAGCGGCAAACCAAGACAGCAACATACGCGACAACTTAACCGCCGGTTAACGAACCTGCTCGAATGTTATCGACGGCTCAATTGCGCAAGCGCGTCCAACCTGCTGAAATAACCATAGGAAGCTTCCTTTCTCCCCATTGGAACGGAAAGGACCGCCATGAACATCTCTCAAGAAATCCGAAAACGCCGTCTCGCGCTGAACATGACACAGGAACAGGTCGCGACGCGCCTGGGTGTATCCGCCCCGGCGGTCAACAAGTGGGAACGTGGCGCAAGCTATCCCGACATAACGCTTATCCCCGCCCTCGCGCGCCTGCTCAACACGGACGCCAACACGCTGCTCTCCTTTGAAGAGGGCCTTTCGCCCGAGAAGAACCTCGCCATACAACGCGAAGTCGAGCGGCGCGTCCGCGAGGAGGGTTATGACGCGGGCTTCTCCTACGCACGGGAGCAGCTGCGCGCATACCCGTCGAGCGACGAACTCGCCATCACGCTCGCAAGTTATCTCGACGGAGCGCTCATGCTCTATCAGATCCCTGATCCCGAACGCTACCGTCCTCAACTCGAGGCGGAATATGAACGCCTTGCAAGCAGCTCGGTGAACGCGGTGCGCGATCAAGCACTCACCATGCTCGTGGCAAAAGCCATGGCACAAGAGGATTGCGGACGGGCTCAGACGCTGCTCGACCGCATTCCCGAACCCGCGATCGACAAGCAGGAACAGCAAGCGGCCCTGTATATGAAGCAAGGGGATTACGAGCGCGCCGGGCGATTGTGGGAGACGCGGGTGACCAAATCTGCGGGAGACCTCATCGCCGCCTTGAGCAATCTGTCGGAAATCGCGCTCAGGCAGGGATCGCTCGACGAAGCCAGGGACATCGCGCGCCGCGCGGAACCGATTGCACGGGCATGCGATCTACCACGCTGGATGTCGGCGACCCTGGAGCTCGGTGCCGAGGTCGCCCAGCATGACGCCGAGGCGACGATGAGGCTCCTCGAGGAAATCGCCGCCTCCATGAAGCATATGCATGTCGACGACATCGACAGCCCGCTCCACCGCTATGTGGGGCTCACCGGTATCTCCCAGCTCTCGCAGCAGATGCTCGCCCTCATACTCGCAGAGGTCCAAACGGATGACGCCTACGCGTTCCTCCGCCAAGATCCGGCCCTCAACGAGAGGATGAGGGCCCTGATCAACAGCATGCAACCACAGGACTCGCACCCGACCTCAATTTAGGGACTGTCCCTAAATTGAGGTGCGATTAGAGGTTGTAGGTCACCACTTGGGGCTGGGTGGGGTCCGTTGGGTCGGGTTGCTCGACGCGCACGAACTTGAGCGTCACGTGGCCGTAGCCCTGCTTGTGCAGGACGTCGGCGTACACCCGGGCCTGCAGCGCGTGCTTTTCGCGCAGCTGCTCGGGCGTCTCGTCCGCATGTCCACCGGTCTTGTAGTCGATCACCAACGCATGGCCGGAATCTGACGGATCGGTGCACAGCAGGTCGATGGCGCCCTCGGCATATGCGCCGAACCGGTCGCCGAGCTCCTCCATGCCGCGGCTGTAGAACGGGACCTCGGCGCGCACGCACGGCCACCTCAGAGCCTCGGCGCGCACCTTCGATCCGCGCCAGCGATCAATCGCCGCATCAATACGCACGCGCTGCTCGGACGTACAGCCCCAATACCGACACAAAGCGTCGACCCGCTCCACGGGAACCTCGTCAGAGCCCGTCTCGATCATCCACTGGCACGCATCGTGCACCACCGAACCCAGGTTCGTGGCATCGGTGGCGTCACCCGCGTGAGCCGCCTGCGAGGAGCTGCGCTCGTGCGAGCCGGAATCCGCGGCGTCGGAGCCCTCCCCCTGCGGGGTGCCCACGGCCACATCGCGGTCCTCCGCCTCGGCATGCAGCTCACGCGAGATCGAGGAGTAGCTGTACGACGCGCGCGAGGAGCACTCGGCAGGCACCAGGCGGTAGTCAACCGCGGCAGGCGTCACGATGGCGACGTGGCGAGAACCCGCGCCCTCGCCGCCTGCAGAAAGGCCACTGCCCTCCGGCGCTGCGCCATTCGCATCCACGCCCGCATCTGGTCCGAACTCCTCGATGGAATACGTACGGTGCACGCCCTTCTTGGCGGGGTAGTTGAGCTCGGAGAGCGCTATGAGCTGGAAATCACCCTCCTTGGAATCGGAGAAGTCCAAACGACCCGCGCCCAAGTCGGGCAGGCCGTCGTTGCCCTGGTCGACGGGCAGGATGCGGCTCAGGACCTCGCCCACCAGCGAAGTGGGGTGCTCGGGAACGAGCTCCGTGGCAAAGCGGACGCCAAAGGCGAGGATCGCCACCTCCCGGGCGCGGGTGATTGCCACATACAGCAGACGCGCCGCCTCCTCATAGTCGAGCAGCCGGTTCTCGCGCTTCATGTACGCAAAGGCCTCGGCCGCGCGCTCGGGCACCTCGTGCGTGACATTGTCCTCATCGAGCTCCGGCACCGTGAGCATATCCGCATCGTCGGCAAGGTCAAAGCGGTTGGGCAGCGCAGACCAATAGGTGCGCCCCTCGCGCTCGACCGCCTGCAGCGCGTCGCCGTCATTCGAGATGCCGTCGCACTCCGCCACGGCGACCACGGGGAACTCCAAGCCCTTGGACGCATGCACCGTCATGATGCGCACGGCGTCCTCGTCGGCGCCGTTGAGCGCCGCCGGCGATTCCTTGATATGGGCGATGTGGCTCTCGTACGCGCGCGCCACCAGACGCGGGGCGAACGCGTGGCCGGCGCTCTCGCGCTCCACGATGTCGAGCGCCTTGAGCACGTTGGCGGCGACGGCGCGGTCCTGCGCCTGGCCGCTGCGCTCCAGCCGGAACAGCCATCCCGACTCGTTCACCACGTCGCGCACGATATCCGCCACGCGGTCGTTGCCGACGCGTCGCACGGCGCGCCCGAGCACCTCGCGAGCACGCGTGAGCAGCGGCAACTCGCCGAATTCCTCCATGATCTCACCGGAGAGGAACACCTGGCCGGTGAGCGTCCGCGAGTCGACGATGCCCGCCTGCGGGTCGATGTGCGTCGCCAGGGCGAGCAGCTCCGTGGCACCCAGGCAGAACATGGGCGAGGTGAGCAGCGGCATCAGGCCCTTTTGCCCGTCGTCGGGATTGGCCAGGAAGGCGAGTAGCGCCGTGATGGCGCCCACCTCGGGGGCCTGGCGAAACACCGAGGTGCCCCCCGCGACCACGCACGGCATACCCGCGGCGCGGACCGCGCGGGCGTACACGTCGGCATCGGTCAGGCGCTTCATGAGGATGACCATGTCCCCCGGCGCGAACCCCTCGCGCGCACGCAACCGCGCGAAGCGCTCCGCAATGGCCCGAGCCTTGTGCTGCGCGCGCTCCTGCGAGCTGCCGCCCGCGACGAGCACCGCCTGCCGGCGCGCGGTCGTGGGATCCACGAGTGCGCGGGCGCCCTTGCGCGTCGCCTCGCCGCAGGAATCGAGATGCAAAAAGTCGCGCCCGAGCGGGTTGCCCTCCCCGCCCTCGAAGATCTTGTCTGCATAGGCCAAGATGTCCGCATGGCTGCGGAAGTTCACATCGAGGCTGCAGCTCACGCCTTGGCCGGAGCGCTCGACTTCCTTCTTCTTGCGGCGAAAGACCGAGACGTCCGCCCCGCGGAACCGGTAGATGGACTGCTGGGCATCGCCCACGGTGCAAAGCTCGCGGCCGTCCGCGCCGCACAGCAGGCGCACCAGCTCGACCTGCTGCTGCGCGGTGTCCTGGAACTCGTCCACCATCACCATCTTGAACTTGCCCGCGAACTCGGCGCGCACGAGCGGGTTGTCCTTGAGCGCGTCGTAGGCGCGAGTGAGCAGGTCGTCGTTGTCGAGCAGTGACTTCTCCGCCTTGAGGGCCTCGTACTCCGCCTGGACGTCGGCAGCGAGGTCCATCAGCTGGGACAGCGCGTCGCCCTTCATGCCCAGGTAGCTCTCCGCAAAGAACAGGGTCCGTTCGCGGCGCACCTCGGCGACGGCGGCCTTCTCGTCCTTGCCCATGCCGCGCCCGCGCAGGGAGAGCGCATCGCAGGAGGCGAAGCACGTGCGCAGCGCCTCCATGTCGCGCGCGGAGCCCACATAGGCGTCAAGCGCGTCGAGGGCGCGCTGGGCAGCCTCGGCGTTGGCGTAGCTGGGGGCGAGCGCGATCTCGCGGTACGCCTCCATGAGCGCGACATGCGAGGGGGCCGGCCGCACCTGGCAAAACGCGCCCAGGCCGCCCACCGAGGCAGACGCGGCGGAGAGCACCTTGAACAGAATCGCCATGAGGCTCCGGGCGCTGTAGGAGCCGCTCTCGTTCTCCAGGGCAAAGGCCGCGAGCAGGTCGTCATACGCGCCGGCGCCCGTCGCGTCCTCGGCGATCGCGCGGCGCAGCACGTGCTCGACGGCGGCGCGCTTGAGGTCCTCGGCGTACTCCGCCACGCCGAACGCGGGGTCGAGGCCGAGGTCGAGCGCATGGGCCCGGATGATGCGCGAGCACATGCCGTGGATGGTCGAGATCCAGGCGTTGTCGACCTTGGCGGCCTCCGCATCCATCCCCTCGTCGATCAGCGCGGCGCGGATGCGCTCCTTGAGCTCCTCGGCGGCCTTCTCGGTGAACGTGATGGCGAGCACCTGGTCGATGCTATCCAAAAACGGCTCCGGCACCTGCGGGTCGGCCCATTGACCCTGAGGCTTCGACCCGGGGCGCAGCGCGTACATGATCCTCTGCGTGAGGGTGAACGTCTTGCCCGACCCCGCACCCGCGGAGACGAAGAGCGGCCCCTCGAGCGTCTTGACGATGCGCTCCTGTTTGGCATCAAGTTTGATCGCGGCCATTTAACACCTCTTTTCGCACATGGTGAGCGGACAGAACGAGCAGGAATCGGATGCGGGACGCGGGGCGATCGCGCCGGACTCCAGGGCGTCGAGCTCGCGCGCGATGCCCCGCTCGACGCGCTCAAGCAGCTCAGGGAACTCCATGTCCCCATCGCGCTTGACGCGTGAGCGGCCCTTCACGCCCGGATAGGGGCACGCCTTCTTGTCGAGCGGAAACGCCGAGGGCTCGCACTCCGTCAGCGCGCTCGAGACCGCGCCTGCGATACTCGGCCCACGCAGGCCGTAGTACACCGCGCCCTGGGCCGAGCCGCCCGTCATGCGCTCGAGCGCCGTGGCGTACATGAGCGTCTGCACCTTGGGGGCCTTGTCGCGGTCACGCCCGGGCAGCCAGTCGGCGGCGAGCTGCTCGCCCTCGTCCAGCTGCATGGTCGGATCGGGGCACGCCATCGCATCGACGTTCGCGCCCGTCTTGTAGTCGATGACCACGAACCGCTTGCCACTGCCCGCATCGGGCGCCACGTCGATACGGTCGATGCGGCCGCCCAAGGGCCTGCCGGCGTACGTAACGCCCTGCTTGTCGAAGGAGTACTCGAAGCGCGCGGGCTCGTAGATGGGCAGCAGGTCGGCCTCGTGGCGCACCACCTCGTGGAACTGCTCGCGCATGGCGTCCACGCGCATGCGCTCGAGCTCGTCGAGCGGCACGAGCGCGCCGCGGATGGCGCGGGGACGCTCCTCGACGGCGTACTTGCCGTGCGTGTACTTGCCGCGCAGGTGGTCCGCGCGAACCTCGTCAAAGGCGATGTCCATCTGCTCGATGCACGCGTCGACCGTCTGGGGGCGCACGCGGACCAGGCCGCACTCCGCCAGGCGCTCGTAAAAGCGCTGCATGACGTCGTGGGAAAAGTTACCGCGCTCGATGGGGCCGAACTCCACATCCAGCCGACGCGTGACCACGCGGCTGTTCACGAACCAGCGATACGGGCAGGCGAGGTAGTTCTCCACCTGGGAGGCGGAAAGCGTGCGGGCGAGGGGCCGCCCGTTGATGCAGCGCTGGGGCAGCAGCACGTACGGACGCAATCCCCGCGGTAAGGCGTGCTCGGGCAGGCGCGGCGCGTCATCGATGTGCGCTCCCGCGCCTCCCGCCGCGTCGGCGTTGGCAAACAGCTCCCCCTCGCCCGGCAGGCCGGCCACGTCCGTCGCGGCCCCCGCCTCGCGGGCGGCCACGCGCAGCTCGGCGTACGCGAGCGCGGGGTACAGCTCCTCGGATGCGTTGTCGCGCCCCACGTAGGCGAGCGCGGCCGCATGGCCGGCGGCCTGAAGCGCGCGGGCGAACTGATCGCGCTGGCGCTCCGCCGGCGACAGGCGCGCGCCTTCGCACCCCAGCTTTTCCGCGAGCACGGACGCGGGGGTCTCCCGCACGGCGAGCGGATAGGCATCGGCGCCGGCGTCGGCCACCAGGACCGCCGCATACGAACCCGCCTCGCTACAGGCGACGGATTCGACGCGCGCGATACGCACCGCCGCGCGCGGCGCACCCTCTCCCACCTGCGTCGCGATGGAAGCAAAGACCTTCGCGGCGCGCAGGGCAACCAGCGCGCGCTCGGGACGCACGCCAAGCTCGGCCGCGCGCTCGAGCACCTCGATGGCGCGCTGAAGGGCCGCGAACTCGATCTGCTGAGCCGCCTGCCCCTCCTCGCCAAACAAAAACGGCGCGGCGGCGGAGCACGCATCGCGCATGAGCGTCAACGCGCGCACGTACGCCCCGGCGTCGAGCGCGTCGATGACCGCCTTGAACACCACGGGGCGCGCCGCGCGCTCCTGGGCCTGGGCTGCCTTGCGTTCGCGGTTGGCCTCGCGGCTCTGCCTGCTATCCAGCTCGGCGAACAGGCGTTCCTTGTCGATTGAGCGCGTCTTGCGCAGGTAGGTGTCGAGCGAGAGCGCGACGAACGGATTGCCGCCCGCGCCCGAGAAGGGCGAGCGCAGCCAGTCGACGATCTCCGGGGCCGGCCACCACGAGCTCACCTCGCGCCCGTTCAGGCGATCGAGGAAGTCGATGAGCATGAAGAACTCCTCGCCCGCGCGCGTCTCGGTAAACGGCACGAACGCCTCGGCGCTCGCCGCGACTCCCCGGGCGGCGAGGCGCGGGGCAAGCGTGCGGAACAACCCGATCGCATCCGGAGCGCCGATGGCGAGCTCGACGGGAGCGGCAAAACGTTCAGAGTCGTGCGAGGTCTCCGCCGCAGCGAGCGCCGTGGGCTTGGCGGGAGCGCCCGGCGCGTCTGGGCACGACAATCCAACGCGCGGCGCAGCATTGCCGGGAGCCGGCGAGGCGCCCTCGCAAGGGGCCGCGCCCGCAGAACTGTCCATCATGCCGTCAAGCAGTCGCACGTAGGAGGAGGCACGTGCCGTAGGACCGCTCACCTCGGCAAACGCAAGGTTCGGCATGCAGGGACCAGCTCCATCGAGCTCGGCGCAGCGCCACGCAAAACGCTTTGCGAGGTCGCGGGCAAGCGAGCGCTGGCGCCCGTTCAGCAGCACCGCGACCTCGCCCTCCCGCGCGATGGCGCCCAGCAGACGCAGCAGGTGCTCGGGCAGCTCCGCGACCCCGCGCACCGCGACGGCGCGCGCGCAGGGCGGCACGCGCACCTCGAATTGGCTCGCCAGCTCGAACGCCGCCGACGCGGGCTCACTGAGACCCCGGGAACGCAGGGCGCCCTCATAGCATGCGAGCATCCCGAGCACGCGGCGCTCGGAATCCGAAAGGGCCGCGCGAACACGCTCGTCTGCACGGCAGGCTGCGGGCAGGCAGGTCCGCGCCGCCTCGGCGAGCATATGCACCGTACCCGGATTGTCCGTCAGCGCGACGGGGCCACGGCTCCCCTCCCCGGCGTCGATCGTCGATCCGAGCACGTACGAGCACAGCAGAAGGCGGTCGGCCGAGGTCACCAGGCGGGAACCATCGCCCAGCAAGCGCCACAAGCCCTCAACCCAAGCAGCGGGCGTGAGCACATCGACGGACGTGCCCGCCCCGGCGTTCGCCAGGCCTTGCCGGCAGACCTCCATCTCGGCAAAGCTCGGCACCAGCAAGGTGGCGCGCCCATGCCGCCGCGCCATCGAGCGCACGAGCTCGACCTCCGCCGGAAGCAGCTCCGTCCCCGCATGCGTAATGTGAATGGACCCCGCCATAGCGCCTCGCTTCTCGCGTCAAATCTCCTGTGGGAATTATCCTACACGCCCGTCCGGACAACAGGTGTCAAACACATGGCGCGGAGGCGCGCACGTGATGCCGTGCGCGACATCCGACGGGCCAGGCGAATGCGTGATGCCACGTGCGACATCCGACGGACGAGGCACGTGCGGACGGTCGCGTACATGTCCGGCGCCCGCGCATCGAACTTGTGCGCGCATGTCCCCGTACACACGTCGAACAACGGCCCGGCGACCGAACGGCGCATGTTTGGACACGAAAAAGCGGCCGGCACCACGGCCGACCGCCCTGCATACACGTTGCGGTGACGAACGCAGCGCGCCCTCGGCGCGGCCGCCCCGGCTCGCCCTCGCTATTCGGTGCCCCCGAGCTTGACGAGCACACTGCGATACCCGCCGTATTCGCCGTTGAGGGCCTTGGACACGCGGCTCACCGTGGTCGATGAGGCGCCGGTGCGAGCCTGCACCTCAACATAGGGCTCTCCCTCGTCCAAATACCGGGCGACCTGCAGGCGCTGGGCAAAATCGCAGATCTCGCGCGGCGTGCACAGATCGGTGAGGAAGGCGCGGATCTCGTCCGCACCGTCCACCAGCTGAAAGGCCTCGACGAGCTGATCGACGTCGGGGCGCTCGAACATCTTTTCTATATTCACGGTAACCACCATACATCCCTAGGTTCACACAAGAAACGGCGCCCGTATTCCTTTAAGCGCCGATTTTATACAAACGGCAGCGCACGCACCACCGTAGTAGAGTTTAACACACCATCGCGCTAAAGTACTCCATACCCACCAGCCAGCCCCACCTCAAACGAGGGACACACATCAAATTGGGAACAGTCCCTTTTTTTGAGGTTACCAGCGTGGGAGGGTGGGAACCAGGGAGAGGCGCTCGGCGATACCCGAGGTCCAGCGCACCTCATCATCCTCGCCTATCAGCACCGCCTCGACACCTTCCAGTTCCTCCGCAAACGCGAGCCCCTCGTCCATACCGAGCATGAGCGTCGTCGTCGAGTAGCCATCGCAATCGAGCGAGCGACTCGCGATGATGGTGGCGCTCGCCACATCGGTACGTGCCGGCATGCCGTCTTGCGGGCTCAGGATGTGGTGGTACGTGCGCCCGCCGCGCGAGAACCGCCGCTCATGCAGGCCGCTCGTCACCACCGACCCGTCGGCGATATCCACAATCGCGCGATAGTGGGCAGGGTCGCGCGGATTGACCACGCCGATCTTCCATGGGTCGCCCGCGCGCACGGGAGGACGCGAGGCCCCATCGCCCGGTCTGCCGCCCCGCACCACCACGTTGCCGCCCAGGTTGATCACAAATCGCCCCACGCCGTGGCGCTCCAGCAGCCCGGCGAGGTCGTCGGCGATATATCCCTTGGCGACGCCGCCCAAGTCCAGCACGCACGCGGGGTCCGTTATCGCAAGCGTCGGCACCTCACCCGCGCGATCGACCTCGATGTTGTCGACCCCCACATGCGGCAAGGCGCGGGCGAGCTCCAAGGAGCTCGGGACGACCCCCTCGTGAAAATCCCATAAGCGCGTGACGGTGCCCATGGTTATGTCAAAGCACCCGCGGCTCGCGGCGCAATACGCGCGTGCGACGTCAACGAGCTCAGCAGTCTCGGGCGCCACCTCGACCGGACGTGGAGAGGCAGCGTGGGCGCGCGACACATCCGAATCTTCGCGCGTGCGGGAGAGGCGGAGCTCGAAATACCGGCACCGGTCGCGACAGGCGAGCAAGGCGGCGTCGAGGTCGGCCGCGCACTCGGTGGGATTCGATGCATCTCCACCCGCAAACATGCCGCTGCCCGAAGACATGTCGCCGCCCGCCACCGTGCCCGCGCCCGGCGTCGCCACGCCGCCACCCGCCGCAGCCATGTCGCCACCCGCCACAGCCGCGTCCGCCGCGCCCGCGACGCCGCGCGCGCCAGGGCCATCTGGCCCCGCCGCGTCTCTCCCCAAAGGATAGGCATGGAGATGCACGTCGGTGTTGAAGATGAAGAACGAGATGACGCGCGACCCATCCTCACCGGCATACGGCTCGGCGTCCTCGATGTTTCCATATGTGTAGTGCTGCATACCGCCCCCGCGCCCTCGTTGGAAATGACCGGCCTTTGGGTAGAATGACATGAACGGCCGAGAACCCCGGCCGCTCCCTGTACCATCTTAGCGTGCGACCCCGCCCAGCCCACGCGGCGCGGTGCCACGCAAAGGACATGCGAACCGAAAGGCCCGTCATGCGCTTTTTCCTCAACTGGCTTTTGACCGCCATCGCCATCGCCATCGCGACGTTCATCGTCCCCGGCATCGCCCCGTTCGGCCCGGCGGACCCCTGGCTGAGCTTCGCCTTTGTCGGGCTGTTCCTCGGCTTGGTCAATTCGCTGGTCAAGCCTCTCATCACGGTCATTTCGCTGCCGCTCACCTGCCTCACCGTGGGGCTCTTCCAACTGGTGGTGAACAGCTTCATGCTCGAGCTCGCCAGCTGGCTCTCGGTCAACCTGCTCGGCTCCGGCATTTCCATCAGCGGCTTTGGCGCGGCCCTCATGGGTAGCATCATCGTGAGTATCATGTGCACCATCTTGGGCGTGGCCACGAGCGACTAGGATGCCGCCGTAGCGGCCAGCACGCCGCCGCACCTCGACCCACGGGACCCCGACCGATGGGGCCTCGACCAGCAGGGCCGCGAACAGCAGACGCACAGGCGCGCGGGCACGCAGCACCCGGGACCGCGTATCACGCATCACGCTGACCGGAACCTTCGTCCTTTAGCTACGCCTGTTGAGGACCCTTGCCCTTTGCAAGAACGTCCTCGCACATCAGATCGGCGATGGTGACGCCATCGAGATACTCCTCGATCATGCGGTCGAGCTCCGTCCACACGCGGACCGTCCGGCATGTCGCCGCGCGCTCGCAGGTGTTGTGCGGGCCGCTCAGGCAGGAAACGGGCGAAAGCGACCCCTCGGTCAGACGCAGTATCTCGCCCAACGTGAACTCCTCGGGCTCGCGCGTCAGGCAATACCCGCCGCCCTTCCCTCGCAGGCCGGAAAGCATGCCGTGGCGCACCAACGTGGAGAGGATGTTCTCAAGATATTTCTCAGATATATCCTGACGGACGGCGATCTGCCGGAGCGGAATCCTGCCCTCCTCGCGGTGTTCTGCCAAATCGACCATGACCCGCAGGGCGTAGCGACCCTTTGTGGATACCAACATGATGTCCGTGCTCCCTTCACATTGGTTCGACACCCGAAGCATAGCAGATAACCCCCTATCTCCGGTAGGGAGATTGCCCTTGCGCCAGCTAAGGGCACGAAAGGCATCCCCTATGTTTCAAGACCGTTACCTATAACCTACTAACTTGGTATGGTTTATGATGTCACGCATTCGCGAACTGCGAGTATCATGAAAGCAATCGACCGCGCGAATAAGGAGTCCATCATGAGCGCTGTGTACACATCCGTCGACCAACTCATCGGCAAGACGCCCCTCCTCGAGCTCGCGGGGCTCGAGCGCGAACTCGACCTCAAAGCCCGTGTGCTCGTCAAACTCGAGCGCCAGAATCCCGCCGGCTCCGTCAAGGATCGCGTGGCGCTCAATATGCTGAACGAGGCCGAGGCAGCGGGCCTCATCGCACCGCACGACGGCTACACCATCATAGAGCCCACGAGCGGCAATACCGGCGTGGGCCTGGCCGCACTCGCCGCGGCACGTGGATACCGTCTCGTCATCACCATGCCGGAGACCATGAGTGCCGAGCGCCGCGCCCTCTTGGCCGCCTACGGTGCCGAGCTCGTCCTCACCCCGGGCTCCGCGGGCATGAAGGGCGCTATCGCACGCGCCGAAGAGCTGGCGGCAGCCACGCCGAAGAGCTGGATCGCCGGCCAGTTCACCAACCCCTCGAACCCCGCCGCCCATGAGGCCACGACCGGCCCCGAGATCTGGGAGGACACCGATGGGGCGGTCGACATCTTCGTCGCGGGCGTGGGCACCGGCGGTACCATCACCGGCGTGGGTCGCTACCTCAAGTCCCAAAACCCCGACGTCCACGTCGTCGCGGTCGAGCCCGCGAGCTCGCCGGTCCTCTCGGGCGGCGCGGCGGGCCCGCACGCCATCCAGGGCATCGGCGCGGGCTTCGTGCCAAAGGTGCTCGACACCGCCATCTACGACGAGGTCATCACGGTTGAGAACGAGGATGCGCTTGCGACGGGCCGCGCCCTCGCGCGCAAGGCGGGCGTACTGGTGGGCATCTCCTCCGGCGCCGCCGTATGGGCAGCCTTCGAGCTCGCAAAGCGTCCCGAAAATGCGGGAAAGACCATTGTCGCCCTCCTGCCCGACACAGGCGAGCGCTACCTCTCAACGGCACTCTTCGCCGAGTAGGCAGCCGCGCCCGCACTCATACCGACCATCCGAACACCGAGGAGCCCCATGACCCGTAAGCGCGTACTCGTCGCCATGAGCGGCGGCGTCGACTCGAGCGTCACCGCCTTCCTACTCAAGGGGCAGGGGTACGAATGCCTCGGCGCAACCATGCTGCTGCACGGCGACGCCGCGCCGGGGGCGTGCGGAAGCGGCTCGGACGCCGATGACGCCGCCGCCATCGCCCACCGCCTGGGTTTTGCCCACGAGGTCATCGACATGCGCACGGCCTTCGAACAGCACGTGGTAGAAAAGTTCGTGCGCACGTATGAGGCAGGGCGGACACCCAACCCCTGCATCGACTGCAACCGACATATGAAGTTCGGAGCGCTCCTGGCACATGCCCGCGAGCGCGGTTGCGATTACATCGCCACGGGGCATTACGCGCAGATCGGCGCGCTCGACCATGCCCCGTACGCCAACATCCCCCCAACCGAGGCGGACCTGCTCACCGCCATCGTCAATCGACACGACGGGACTGAGGCCGTGCGCGCGCTTTCCTGTGCGCTCGACCCCTCGAAGGACCAGAGCTATGTCCTGTACTCGCTCACGCAGGAGCGCCTCGCACGGGTGCTGTTGCCGCTCGGGGGCCTCTTCAAGGAGCGCGATGTACGTCGCATCGCGCACGAGCAGGGCTTCGAGAACGCCGACAAGCGCGACAGCCAGGGCATCTGTTTCGTGCCCAACAACGACTTCGCCACCTACATCGAGCAGCGCAACGGCACGCCCTTGCCCGAGGGCGACATCGTGAACACGGACGGCGAGGTGCTGGGGCGCCACCATGGCGCCATCCGCTACACCGTGGGCCAGCGCAAGGGACTGGGCGTGGCGTGCGCGCACCCCGTCTACGTGACGGGCGTCGACGCCGCAGCGAATACCGTCACCCTGGGCGAGGTCGAGGATCTCATGGCGCACGGACTCATCGCCGACGACTGGATTTGGAGCGCACCTGCTTACGTCATGAACGATCTACTGGACGAAGCGGGCGAGACGGGCCTTTCCGTGCGCGCCAAAATCCGCTACCGCCACCCCGCCCAACCCGCGCGCCTGCGCCGGGCGGCGAGCAGCGGCGATGCCGCGTTCGAGCTCGTCTTCGACGAACCGGAGCGCGGCATCGCCCCCGGCCAAGCCGTCGTGG
>SAMEA3387516__coassemble_3858_pt1 | contig 14031 bp, 10 predicted proteins | sample SAMEA3387516__metabat2_low_PE_013 | metagenome-assembled genome bin SAMEA3387516 (sample SAMEA3387516) | Felis catus | biome: Faeces | place: United Kingdom | collected 2012
CCGCGCTCCACGGTGGGCACGGTCACCGAGATCTACGACTACCTGCGCCTGCTGTACGCGCGCATCGGCGTACCGCACTGCCCCGAGTGCGGGCGCGAGATCGAGCGCCAGACCACCGACCAGGTTGCCGATAAGATCCTCGAGGCAGGGCAGGGACGTCGCGCCTTTGTGCTCGCGCCCGTGGTGCAGGGCCGCAAGGGCGAGTTCACTAAGCTCATGGACGACCTGCGCGCCGAGGGCTTCTCGCGCGTGCGCATCGACGGCGAGGTGCGCAGCCTCGACGACACCATCGAGCTCGACAAGAAGTTCAAGCACACCATCGAGGTCGTGGTCGACCGCATCGTGATCCGCGACATGAGTCTGGGCCGCATCGCGGAGTCCGTGGAGCAGGCGACCAAGCTGGCCCATGGCAACGTGAGCGTGTACCTGCTGCCCGATCGCGATGCGCCGGAGGGCTCCGAGGGCGACCTGCTCACGTATTCGCTTGCCCTTGCCTGCCCGGAGCACGGGCATTCCATCGACGACCTGCAGCCGCGCGATTTCTCCTTCAACGCGCCTTACGGCGCCTGCCCGGAGTGCGACGGCCTGGGGTTCAAGAAGGTCGTGGATGCCGAGGCGCTCATCGAGGACCCGAACCTCTCCATCGAGGCGGGCGTGTTCGGCAGCTTCTTCGGCAAGTCCAACTACTACCCGCAGATCTTCCGCGCGCTGTGCCTGCACCTCAAGGTCGACCCCGCGACGCCGTGGAAGGACCTGCCCGCCCGCGTGCGCAAGGTGTTCCTCGACGGTTTGGGCGACAAGAAGATGCGCGTCGACTACAAGACGCAGGACGGGCGCGACACGCACTGGTTCACCAAGTACGCCGGCGTGCGCAACATCCTGTACGAGCGCTATGTCGAGACCACGAACGAGAACACCAAGGCCAAGCTCGAGCGCTATATCCGTGAGGAGCCCTGCTCGACATGCAAGGGTGCGCGCCTGCGTCCCGAGATGCTCGCGGTCACCGTGGGCGGCAAGTCCATCTACGAGGTCTGCTGCATGAGCTGCCGCGAGTCGCTCGAGTTCTTCCGCTCGCTCGAGTTGACCGAGCGCGAGGCGTTCATCGGCCAGGCCATCGTCAAGGAGATCGGGGAGCGCCTGCGCTTTTTGGTCGACGTGGGCCTCGATTACCTCACGCTTGACCGCGCCTCAGCCACGCTCTCCGGTGGCGAGGCCCAGCGCATCCGTCTGGCAACCCAGATCGGCGCGGGCCTCATGGGCGTGCTGTACATCCTCGACGAGCCGTCGATCGGCCTGCACCAGCGTGATAACGAGCGGCTCATCGCCACGCTCGAGCGCCTGCGCGATCTGGGCAACACCGTGATCGTGGTCGAGCACGACGAGGATACGATCCGCGCGGCGGACTTCGTGGTGGACATGGGCCCCGGCGCGGGCGAGCACGGCGGCAAGGTCGTGTGCGCGGGCACGCCCGAGCAGATCATGGCGTGCCCCGACTCGATGACCGGCGCCTACCTCACGGGCCGTGCCATGGTCCGTTTGCCCGAGGAGCGCCGCAACCCCGGCCGCGGTGCGCTCAAGATCACGGGCGCCAAGGCGAACAACCTGCACAACGTGACCGCCCAGATCGAGTTCGGCACCCTCACCGTGGTGACGGGTGTGTCCGGTTCGGGCAAGAGCTCCCTGGTGACCGACACCATCGCCCCGGCGCTCACCAATGCGGTGCACAACTCCACGCGCGTGGTGGGTCCGTACAAGTCGATCGAGGGCATCGACCAGATCGACAAGGTGATCGACATCGACCAGAGCCCCATCGGCCGCACGCCTCGCTCCAATCCCGCGACCTACATCGGCCTGTGGGACGACCTGCGCGCGCTGTTCGCGAGCGTGCCCGAGTCTAAGGCGCGCGGCTACTCGCCCGGGCGATTCTCCTTCAACGTGCCCGGCGGTCGCTGCGAGGCCTGCAAGGGCGACGGTCAGATCAAGATCGAGATGCACTTCCTCCCGGATATCTACGTGCCGTGCGAGGTGTGCGGCGGCAAGCGCTACAACCGCGAGACGCTCGAGGTGCGCTACCGCAACAAGACCATCGCCGACGTGCTGGACATGTCCGTGACCGAGGCGCTGGCGTTCTTTGGGAACATCCCGCAGATCAAGCGCAAGCTGCAGACCCTCTACGATGTGGGCTTGGGCTACGTGCGCCTGGGCCAGCCCGCCACGACACTCTCCGGCGGCGAGGCCCAGCGCGTGAAGCTCGCCAAGGAGCTGCACCGCAAACAGACGGGCAAGACGTTCTACATCTTGGACGAGCCTACGACGGGCCTGCACTTCGAGGACGTGCGCCAGCTGGTGGACGTGCTGCAGCGCTTGGTCGACGCGGGCAACACCGTGCTGGTGATCGAGCACAACCTCGACGTCATCAAGGTCGCGGACCGCATCATCGACCTTGGTCCCGAGGGCGGCAGCGGCGGCGGGCGCATCGTGGTGTCCGGCACGCCGGAGAAGGTCGCGGCGTGCGAGAAGAGCTACACGGGCAGGTTCCTAAAACCGCTCCTGGCTCGCGACCGCGAGCGCATGGCGGCCCTCCCGGACGCCCAAGCTTGACGTCCGATCGTCGCTCGCGTACGTGAACACACGGCGCTCCTCTTTCGCGTCAATCTCGGGTACCTGGAAGGGCCGCAGGGGAGATGCGATGCGTTGGGCGCCGCACGCAAGGCGCATATTGATGGTGGGAAGGATCGCCAATGGCTAAGGCGGCTAAGGTCCAAAAGACGAACGCGATGCGGGAGCTCGAGCGCGCGGGCATCGCATACGCCGTCCACACGTATGAGGACGACGGCGAGGAGGCCCGTGGGCTGGGGGAGGCGATCGCGGCGCAGCTCGGTGAGGATCCGGGTCAGGGCTTCAAGACGCTGGTGACGGTTTCGCCGACGGGCAATCACGTGGTGTGCTGCGTGCCCGTGGCCGAGGAGCTCGACTTCAAGGCCGCCGCCCGCGCGACGGGTGAGAAGGCGCTCGCCATGCTGCCCACCAAGAACCTGACGGCGGTGACCGGGTACGTGCGCGGGGGATGTTCTCCCATTGGCATGAAGAAACGGTTCCCCGTGGTGATCGATGAGACCTGTCAGCTCTATGATGAGATATTCATCTCGGGCGGGCGCCGCGGCATTCAGCTCGCGCTCGCGCCCGATGATGTCATTGCATGCACCGGGGCCGTGGTTGCCCCGATCGTGAGGGAGAGGTAGCCCTATGGCGTACACGGATGAGGAGACGGGCAGGCCGCGCGGCGCGCATTTTGCCCAACCGGGGGAGGCGCCCGCCCGGCAGGCATCGGTGGTCGAGGGGCCTGCCCCCCGCTCGCCGCGCCCCGACGAGACCGCCGTGTTCCTTCGCGCCGCAACGTGGCGCACGGAGCAGCCCGCGCCGCGCTTTGACCCCGCCGCGACGGACGCGTTCGACGAGACGAACGTCTTTGACGAGATCGCGCCCGAGCCGTATGCCCCGGTGGACACCGGGCAGTTGCCATCGGTGGGCGACCGCGCACCCGCCCCTGCAGGTGCGACGTCATCGAGTGTGGAGGAGGACGACCTCACATCGTCCGACTACGAGCAGGCGGGGCGCTCCGCGGGCATGATGACCGTGCTCATTTTGGTGAGTCGCCTCACCGGTTTTGTGCGCACTTGGGCCATGGGCGCCGCGCTCGGGCTGTCCCTGCTGTCCTCCTCCTACCAGATCGCCTACAACCTGCCGAGCATGCTGTACGAGCTCGTGATCGGCGGCATGCTCATCACGGCGTTTTTGCCCGTGTACCTTGAGGTGCGCCGCGAGCGCGGCGTCGAGGCGAGCAACGACTACGTGGGCAATCTGCTCGGCATCCTGCTGGTCGTCCTGGGCATCGCCTCGATAGCGGCGACCATCGGGGCCCCGGCGGTCATTTGGACCCAGTCCTTCATGAGCGCCGATACCGGCCAGATGGACACCGCGGTGTACCTGTTCAGGTTCTTCGCCATCGAGATCCTCTTCTTTGGCCTGGGTTCGGTGTTCTCGGGCGTTCTCAACGCGCACCGCGATTACTTCTGGAGCAACTTCGCGCCGGTCCTGAACAACCTGGTGGTCATCGCGAGCTTCGCGGCCTTTTACGTGATGGACGAGATACTGCACGTGCCGGCGTTCTACAGCGTCACGACCCTTGCCGTGGGCACCACGCTCGGCGTCTTCATCCAGATGGCGTGCCAGATCCCCGCCCTTGCCAAGCACGGCGTGCACCCCCGCATCCATGTGGATTTCCACGACCCCAACCTGCGCAAGACCCTGGCCCTGGGCATCCCCACGCTCGCGGCGACGATCTGCGCCTTTGTGACCGCGAGCGTGCAGAACGCGGCGGCGTTGAGCGTGCAGCCCGAGACGGGCGCCTCGGTGGTGGCCTATTCGCGCCTGTGGTACACGCTGCCCTACGCCCTGTTCGCGGTACCCATCACCACGGCGCTCTACACCGAGCTCGCCCGCGATGCGGCGCGCCACGACGACGATGCGGTCCGCACGGGGGTGGCGCGCGGCATCGCCCAGATGCTCTTCATCCTGATCCCGTTCGCCCTGTACTTGATCGTGTTCAGCGAGCCGCTCAACATGGTGTACTGCGTGGGCAAGTTCGATCTTGAGGGCGTGGCGCTCGTGAGCGAGTACCTGTGCTGGCTCGCTCCCGCCCTGCCCATCTACGGCGTGTGCGTGCTTTTGCAGAAGAGCTGCTCCGCGCTGATGGACATGAAGCCCTACGCGTTCTCGACCGTCCTGGGCGCGCTGGCGCTCGTTGGCGTTTGCATGGTCGGCGGTGTGACGCTCGGCGGCGGCATGCCCGTCATCGCGTTTGCCACCAGCGCCTTTTACGTCGTCGCCATCGTCATCACGCTCGCGTGGATGCGCAAGCGCCTGCACGGCCTGCAGCTCGGCACCATGGCGCGCGGGCTGTTCTTTGGCATCGTGTTCGGCGGCTTGGGCGCCGCAGCCGGCTGGGGCACCCTGCAGCTGCTGCAGATGGTCCTGGGCCCCATGGTAATCGAGACGGCGGGCGGCCTGGTGGCGGCCCCCATCCCCAAGACGGTGGCCTATATCGCCGTGGCGGGCTTGGTCGCCATGGCCGTGACCTTCATCCCCGGTGTGGTGCTCAAGCTGCCCGAGGCGGGGATGTTCACCTCGATCCTGCGGCGGTTCTCGCGCCGGTAGACGCAGCCGCGCAAAAACTGCGTAAAAAACGGGCCTTTTGGAACGACAGCCGAGGTGCTGGGATTCCAAAGGGCCCGTTTTGCGTTCTGGGGCACAGCGGCGTTTACGCGCCCGATGTGAGGCTCGCCGAGGCAATCCGGTCGGCGAAAGCGCGGCGCTGCGCCATTCACGGTGCGTCGTTATTTAAAAGCGCGGCCGACGCCCGAGCGAACCTATGCGTCGCGATGGTGCTCGAGGTAGTAGCGTACGCACCGGTCGGCGAGCACGTCCATGGCGTCGATGAGGTACGACGGCTTGACGGCGAGGTCCTGGTAGACCACGGACAGCTCCGTGCATCCCACGATGACCGCGTCGCAGCCGTTCTCGTGCATGCGTTGCGCGAGGTCCAGCAGCTCCGCGGGGTCATAGGGGAGATTGCGCTTGATGCGGTCGTAGATGAGCGGCATGACGATCCCCGCCTGGTCCTCGTCGCTCGGCGCCACAACGCTCAGGCCCGCCTCGGAGAGGTAGTTTTGGAAGACGCCCGAGGTGAGGGTGCCGTCGGTCGCGAGCAGGCCGATGGTCGCGCGCTCCCCGTACGTCTCGACGATGCGCGACGTCGTCTCGCGCATGATGTTGAGCACGGGCACATGGGCCGCAGCGTTGATCTGCTCGTAAAAGAAGTGCGCGGTGTTGCAGGGGATGGCGATGTAGTCCGCGCCGGCGTCTTCGAGCCAAAGCACCACGCGCTCCATCTCGGGCAGCGGGTCGGGCTGGGTGCGGTCGAGGATGAACGCCGTGCGGTCGGGGATCTGCGGGTCGTTGAACACGATCATGGGGATGTTGTCCTGGTCGCGTTCGGCGGGCGTCTTTTTGATGACGAGCTCCATGAAGTAGGCGGTGGCCAGCGGCCCCACGCCCCCGAGCACGCCGAGTACGGGCTTGTGCATGGTTTTGCTCCCCAGATGGTCTCTCGGGGGTGAGGACCCGAGCGGGTCCCGCCCCGTATGGTTTAAGGGTAGAATGCGGTACCGATGAAACATGCGTACCACCGCCTCGCGTTCGTGGTGCTCATTATAGCGAAGGGATTTGAAGCTTATGAGACCCGCCCGCCCCGAGGAGCGCGATCTTCCGCGCGTGCTCGCCCCCGTCATCCTGGGTTCCGATTTTTGTTGCTACGCCTATATCCGCTGCTTTTGGGAGGCGTACGGCGTCAAGCCCATCGTGCTCGCCTCCGCCGACATCAAGTCGGTGCGCAGCGCGTTCTGCGATTTCCGGGTGATCGCGGGCATCGATCAGCCGGAGGTGCTGCTGCCCAAGCTCGAGCGCTTGGGCGACGAGCTGATCGCCCAGGGCAAAATCCCGTTCTTGGTGGGCTGCGGCGACCACTACGCCCGTCAGGTCTCCGAGCACAAGCAGCAGATCGAAGAGCGCTGGTACACGCCGTACCTCGACTTCGAGCTGCTTGACGACATCACGCAAAAGGAGCGCTTCTATCAGATTTGCGAGGAGATCGGCATCCCGTATCCCAAGACGGTCTTTTTGGACTGCGGCGACAAGACGGCGCAGGTCGACGACGGGGGCTTTACCTATCCGGTGATCGCCAAGCCCTCCAATTCCGCCGCATGGCACTACGCCGAGTTCCCCGGGCAAAAGAAGGTGTACCTCATCCGCAGCCGCGAGGAGCTCGAGGCCCTGTATCGCCAGCTGCAGGATACGTCGTACGACAAGCTGCTCATCGTGCAGGAGTTCATCCCCGGCGACGACACCCAGATCCGCATCCTGTCCACCTATGTGGACGCCGCGTGCGACCCGGTGTTCATGGTCGGCGGCCGCGTGGTGCTGGAGGACCATTCGCCCACCGCTATCGGCAACCCGGCCGTCATCGTGTCCGAGCAGCTCGATCAGGTCTCCGAGGACGCGCTGCGCTTCATGCGCCATGTGGGTTACCGCGGCATGGCCAACTTCGACGTCAAGTTCGACGAGCGCGACGGTACGTACAAGTTTTTCGAGATCAACACGCGTCCGGGCCGCAGCTCCATGTTCGTGCATCAGGCGGGCGTGAATTTTGCGCAGGTGCAGGTTGACGACGTGCTCATGGGGAAGCGGGTTCCTCGCATCACGGACACCAAGCCGTTCATCTACACCACGGTGCCGCCGTATGTGGTCAAGCGCTCCGTTGACGACCCCGCCATCCGCAAGCAGGTGCTCGACGGCTTTAAAACCGGTGTGACCCGCTATGCGCTCGACTGGCCCCAGGATTGCGCGCGTCAGCGCTTTTGGTCCAAGGTGACCTGCTACCACCAGATCGACAAGTTTCGCAAGTACTTCTGGGGCGCCGGCGCCCAAGGGCTCGCGTAGAGCCTCGGCGCTTGGCGGTGCTGCATGGCGGGCAATCGGTCTGAATCCAACAACTTGCAGGCGGGACGCCCCGGCGTGAACATGCCGGTGGCCCCCTTTTCCACCCGCGCCGCCGCGGCGCATGTGCGCGAGGAGGGAGCGGGCCACGCGCCGAGTTTGGTGGAGCAGGTGGGCAAGGTCCCCACCGATCCCGGTTGCTACCTGTGGAAGGACGCCGAGGGCGGCGTGATCTACGTGGGCAAGGCCAAGAACCTGCGCGCTCGCTTGCGCCAGTACGTCACCCTCACCGACGATCGCGCCAAGATCCCGCTCATGATGCAGCTCGTGGCGAGCTTCGACTACATCGTGGTGGGGACCGAGCACGAGGCCCTCGTGCTCGAACGCGAGCTCATCGCCCAGTACCATCCGTACTTCAACGTCGACTACAAGGACGATAAGTCCTATCCCTACATCGCCATCACCAAGGGCGATGTCTTTCCCGCCATCAAGTACACGCGTGAGAAGCATCGCCCCGACACGCGCTACTTTGGCCCGTACACCGACAGCCGCGCCGCCCGGGAGACCATCGACACGCTGCGCAAGGTGTGCCCCGTGTGCACCGCCTCGTGCGCGGAGTGGAAGCGCGTGCGGCGCCTGCTCGAGAAGCGCCCGGATGAGGCGGACATCATCGAGCTCATCTGCGCGAGCCAGGGTCGCCCGTGCTTCGACTACCACGTGGGGCGCGGTCCCGGCGTGTGCGCGGGCATGATCGGACGCGAGGAATACGCCAAGAACGTCAAGCGCGTGGAGCGCTTTCTCTCGGGGCAGCGGCGCGAGCTGGTGGACGAGCTCAAAAGCGACATGGCCGCCGCGGCTGCCGATCTGGACTTTGAGCGGGCGGGCCGCATCAAGCGCCGCCTCTCCGTCATCGACGGGCTGGACGACCGGCAGCAGGTCGTGTTCCCCACCAGCGTCGACTTGGACCTCGTGGGCTTTTACCGCGAGGAGACCATCGCCGGCGCCTGCGTGTTCGTGGTCCGCGAGGGCCGCGTGCAGCGCACCTGCGAGTTCATCTTGGACAAGGGCTTCGATGTGGACGAGGTCGAGCTCGTGTCGGGCTTTGTCAAGCGCTACTACGACGAGACCGCGGATATTCCCGCGGAGGTGAACGTGGCCGTCGATATCCCCGACGCCGAGGTGATGGGGGAGTGGCTCACCGCCAAGCGCGGGCGCGTGTGCCGCCTGCACCGGCCACAGCGCGGCGAGAAGCGCCGCCTGCTCGAGATGGCGCAGAAGAACGCGCGCCATGCCCTCATGCGCTACATGATGCGCACGGGGTATTCCGACGACCGCACCAACCAGGCTCTTTTGCAGCTGGAGAGCGCGCTGGCGCTCGATGCACCGCCCATGCGCATCGAGTGCTTCGACATCTCGACCCTGCACGGCGCCTTCACGGTCGCGTCCATGGTGGTGTTCACCAACGGCAAGCCCGACAAATCGCAGTACCGCCGCTTCAAGATCCGCGCCGAGCTGGACGAGGCGAACGACTTCGTGTCCATGAGCGAGGTGCTCGGGCGTCGATATGCGCCCGAGCGCATGGCGGACGAGCGCTTTGGCTCCCGTCCCGACCTGCTGGTGGTCGACGGCGGCCGCCCGCAGCTCACCGCTGCCATCCGCCAGCTCGAGGAGCTCGGCCTGGACATCCCGGTATGCGGCCTGGCGAAGGCCGATGAGGAGGTGTTCGTCCCCTGGGACGACACGCCCATCGTGCTGCCGAGCGGCTCCGCATCGCTGTACCTCATCAAGCAGGTCCGTGACGAGAGTCACCGATTCGCCATTACGTTCCACCGCGAGCTGCGCGGCAAGGCCATGACGGTGTCGATTCTCGATGAGGTGGCGGGCGTTGGCCCCACGCGCAAGAAGGCCATCATGAGGCACTTCGGCTCCATGAAGCGCCTGCGCGAGGCCAGTGCGGAGGAGATCGCGTCGGTGAAGGGCGTGCCCGCCGACGTGGCGCGTGCGATCTATGATTCGCTGCGCGCGCTTGACGCCGAGCGCCCCGCCCCCGATGGGGAGACTGCTTCGTAGCGAGCCGATGCGCCTCCGATCCACATGCATGAGGTGAGGTACGGGCGGCTTGCGTTGGTGGGCCGCCCGTTTGTTTGAGAAGGAGGACGCATGTCCGTCAACCCGATTATCAAGTCCCTTAAGGGCAAGCTCATCGTGAGCGTGCAGGCGTATCCCGGCGAGCCCCTGCGCACGCCCGAGCACATGGCCGCGATGTCGCGCGCCTGCGAGCTCGGCGGGGCAGCCGCCATCCGTTGCCAAGGTCTCTCCGACATCGCGGCCATCAAGGGCCGCGTGGAGATTCCCGTCATCGGCCTGTGGAAGGACGGCCACGAGGGCGTCTACATCACGCCCACGCTGCGCCACGCCCGCGCGTGCGTCGCCGCCGGCGCCGACATCGTGGCCATCGACGCCACCGGCCGCCCGCGCCCCGACGGCAAGACGCTCGAGGACACGGTGCGCCCGCTCAAGGAGGAGGGGGTGCTGCTCATGGCCGACTGCATGACCATCGAGGATATTCGCCATGCCGTCGAGCTCGGCTTCGACTTGGTGTCCACCACGCTGTCGCATAACAAGCCGGCCATCGAGACCACGCTGGACGAGGGCCCGGACCTGCCGCTGCTGCGTCAGGCCACGGCGGAGTTCCCCGACCTGCCCATCATCTGCGAGGGCCACGTGCACACGCCGGCCGAGGGCCGCGCCGCCATCGACGCCGGCGCGTGGGCCGTGGTCGTGGGCACCGCCATCACGCACCCCACGAGCCTCACCACCTGGTTCAAGGCCGCGTTGGAGGAGTAAGCGCTGCACCGATTGCTACGGGATCGGATTCTCCCCATACTCCCGGTGTGTTGCCGGGCGAGGTTCTCGTAACGCGGGTATACTGGGAAACCGGTATGCCCGCGTTTTCTCAGGGAGGCATCATGGCAGATTCGAACAGCATCACCTCGGCGGAGCTCGCCGACCGCGTTCCCGACATCGTCATCATCACCGGCATGTCCGGCTCCGGCCGCACGCAGGCCATGCACGCATTCGAGGACATGGGGTACTACTGCATCGATAATCTCCCGCCGAGTCTCATCTTGCAGCTCGCCCAGATTGTCGGCATCAACTCCGGCGTTGGACGCCACCTGTGCGTGACGAGCGACCTGCGCAGCCAGGGCCTGTTCGATGAGCTCCTCGACGCGATCGAGACGCTGCGCGACCACGAGATGACCTGCAAGGTGGTGTTCCTCGAGGCGTCGGACGAGGTGCTCATCCGCCGTTACAGCGAGAATCGCCGCAGGCACCCGCTCGCCACGCGCGGCGACACCACTGCCGACGCCATCCAGCGCGAGCGCATGGCGCTTGCGAGCATCCGCGACCGCGCGGACATGGTCATCGACACGAGCCGCATGCGCACCGCGGCGCTGCGCAAGCGCCTTCAGGCCGCGTTCTCCGAGCTCACCGCCGAGCAGCTCATGGACGTGCACGTGTTCTCGTTCGGCTTTAAGCACGGCATGCCCATCGAGGCGGACCTCATGATCGACGTGCGCTTTTTGCCCAACCCGTTTTACGATCCCGAAATGCGCACGCTGACGGGCCTCGACGCCAAGGTGTCGGATTTCGTGCTCGACCACCCCAAGACGCATGAGTTTTTGGACGCCTGGTTCCGCCTGCTGGACGCGGTGATGCCCGGCTATATCGCGGAGGGCAAGCCCCAGCTTTCCATAGCCGTGGGCTGCACGGGCGGCCAGCACCGAAGCGTCGCCATCGCGGAGGCGACGGGGCGCTACCTGGAGCGCCAGCACTATCACGTGAGCATCTCGCACCGAGACCTCGCCAAGGCGAACTTGAGGAGCTAGCAGATGTCTACGCGGCGGCTGAAAGCGGTTTCCATCGGCGGCGGCACGGGGCAGCCCCGGCTCATCGCCGCGCTGCGCCTTATGGGCGCGCAGATCGACTCGGTGGTGGCGATGGCCGATGACGGCGGCTCGACGGGCCTGCTGCGCGAGCAGGAGCACATCGTTCCCCCGGGGGACGTGCGCAAGTGCCTCTCCGCCCTCGCCGAGGACCCGGCGTCGCCCATCGCCCGCGCCTTTGCCCATCGCTTTCCCTACATCGACGACCATGCGCTCGGAAACCTCCTGCTCGTGGCGCTTGCCAAGGAGGCGGGTTCCTTCGTCGAGGCCATCGACGCCTGCGAGCGCCTGCTGGGCTGCATCGGGCACGTCCATCCCTCCACGCTCGAGCTCGTGAGCCTGGCCGGCCAAACGCGTGAGGGCGACATCGTTCATGGCCAGGCGCGGATCTCGTACGGCATGCGCGCCTTTTCCCGCGTGTGGCTCGAGCCCTCCGACGCCCCAGCGAACAACCGGGCCGTGCAGGCGATCCTCGATGCCGACGTGGTGGTTATGGGGCCGGGGTCGCTGTTCACCTCGATCATTCCAAACGTCCTTGTCGCTGGGATCCGCGACGCGCTATGTGCCACGCGCGCCACGCGCGTGTTCGTGTGCCCCAAGATCGACTCGCTGGGCGAGACGAGCGGCATGAGCGTGGCCGACCATGTAGAGGCTCTCGCCGCGTGCGGGCTTGAGCATGCGCTCGACGCCGTGCTGGTGCACCGCGCGAGCGAGCCGGAGTTCGTCTACCCGTACGAGAAGCGCGCCTGGGAGCGCGCCGTCGCCGACGCGGCGGCGGGGGAGACGGTCGTCTCCGCCGAGGCGATCGCCGCGGCAAAAGGGGCGCCGTTCGGTCCCATCCGCACCACCGAGGAGGACCTCGAGCGCATTCGCGCCGTCGCCGGGCGCGTGCTGGTGCGCGACTTCACGGGGACGCAATCGCCCGCCGTCCACGACGCGGGGCGTCTCGCCGCCGCCCTTTCCGAGGTGGTGAGGTAGATGTCGTTTACCGCCGAGGTGCGCGATGAGCTCGCGCGCTGCGCTCCGGAGTGCACCTACTGCGACGTGTCGACGCTCGCGGCCCTCGTGCGCGTGTGCGGCACGCTCTCCATCACCGGCAAGGGCGGGTACCAGCTGCAGGTTGCCACGGAGACGGGCGCCGTCGCGCGCACGATGATCGAGCTCACGCATAAGATCCTCAAGCTCAAGACGGACCTCACCGTGCGCCGGTCCATCCTGCACAAGGTGCGCAACTACTTGATCGTCCTGCCCGACCAGCCCGATCTTGAGAAGGCGCTCGTGCTGCTGGGCATCCTCGACCGCTCGGGTGGCCTGGTGGCCGGCGTGCCCCGCCATGTCGCGAATCGCGCATGCTGCCGCCGCGCTTTTGTTCGCGGTAGCTTGATAGCGGGCGGGTTCGTGGCAGACCCCAAGGGCGACTTCCACCTGGAGATCGCGGTGCAGGGCGAGCAGTTCGCCCGCGACCTCGCCGCGCTCATCGAGGGCATGGGGGTGCATGCCCGCGTGAATCCCCGGCGCGGCGCCTACGCGGTATATATCAAGAGCGCCGAGGACATCAAGATGCTCCTCTCCAAATTGGGGGCGAATCGCGCCGTCGCCGAGATCGAGGAGGCGCGCGCGGTCAAATCGGTCAAGAACGACGTCAACCGCCGCGTCAATGCGGAGCTCGCGAACCAGACGCGCTCCGCCGGCGCGGCGCAGCGTCAGATCGAGCTGATTGAAGCGCTTGAGAAGCTGGGGCTGAGGCGCGACTTGCCCGAGGCGCTCGAGACCTTCTGCGCCCTGCGCGAGGCTCATCCCGACCTGTCGCTCAGGGACCTGGGTCAGCTGTCCGACCCGCCGCTCTCGAAATCCGCCCTGTATCACCGGGTGCTGCGCCTGGAAAAGATGGTGGAGGAGGCCCGTGGCGAAACGCCGGGCGAGTAAGGGGCGCAGCCGCCGCATCCTGCGATGCGGCGTGGATCGCATGCGGGAGCTTCCCACGCAGTGGGCGAGCGCGCGCGGCCCCGCCGGTGCGCGGGCGGCGTCCGTCATGGCGGGCGACTCGCGCGTTTTGGCGCGCATGTGCGCGGCGGGCGCGTCCCCAAGGTGCAGCATGAACACGTAAAAGGGCTGTTCAACGAAGTGGAGCGCTTCAACAAGCGAGTTTTATCCGAAAGTTGCCAATCACGCGAATGGGTAAGCGGAAAACGGTTATATTTGGTGAGTGGTTAGTTTTCGGACTTCAACGGCGGGCAGCCAGCCCGCGGGAGGTCCAATGAAAGGAGACACACATGGCAGTTAAGGTTGCTATCAACGGCTTCGGTCGCATCGGCCGTCTGGCCTTCCGCCAGATGTTCGGTCACGAGGGCTCCGAGATCGTCGCCATCAACGACCTCACCTCTCCCGACATGCTCGCGTATCTGCTGAAGTACGACTCCACGCAGGGCAACTACTCCCGCGATCATAAGGTCGAGGCCACCGAGGACTCCATCGTCGTCGACGGCAAGGAGATCAAGATCTACAAGGAGGCCGACGCCAACAACCTGCC
>SAMEA3387516__coassemble_4125_pt1 | contig 11891 bp, 9 predicted proteins | sample SAMEA3387516__metabat2_low_PE_013 | metagenome-assembled genome bin SAMEA3387516 (sample SAMEA3387516) | Felis catus | biome: Faeces | place: United Kingdom | collected 2012
CCGGCGCGCTGGTGAATCACCTGCAGCAGGCCCTCAAGGCCCAGTACATGTTCCACCGCGACAAGCAGTACGTGGTCACCAACGGCGAGGTCAAGATCGTCGACGAGTTCACCGGCCGCATCATGGAGGGACGCCGCTACTCCGAGGGGCTGCACCAGGCCATCGAGGCCAAAGAGGGCGTGCTCGTGCGCGAGGAGAACCAGACGCTGGCCACCATCACGCTGCAGAACTACTTCCGCCTGTACGACAAGCTCTCCGGCATGACCGGTACCGCCATCACCGAGGACGCTGAGTTCCGCGAGATCTACAACCTGCCTGTGCAGGTGATCCCCACCAACCGCCCCGTGCAGCGCGTGGACCACGATGACCTGGTGTACCGCACCATCGACGCCAAGTTCAACGCCGTCGCCGACGAGATCGAGCACCGCCACGCCGCCGGCCAGCCGGTCCTGGTGGGCACCGTGTCCATCGAGAGCTCCGAGAGGCTCTCGCGCCTGCTCAACAAGCGCGGCATCAAGCACGAGGTGCTCAACGCCAAGTTCCATGAGCGCGAGGCGCAGATCGTCGCGCAGGCCGGTCGCCTGGGCGCCGTCACCATCGCCACCAACATGGCCGGCCGCGGCACGGACATCCTGCTGGGCGGCAACGCCGAGGAGATGACCCGCGACGAGCTCATGGGCTACGATTTCGGCATCGACGCCGAGGTGCTCGACCGCGTGCTCCACGAGGCCAACTGGCGCCTGCTGGGCAAGGGCGAGACGGAGCTCGAGCCGGTCGAGCGCTCCGTGTTCAACCGGGTGCTCGAGGGCGTCCGCGCGCTCGGCATCGACGTCGACACCGCCACGTTCGCGCAGATCGCGCGCACATACGAGGAGGTCATGGCCAAGACCCGGGCCGTGTGCCGCGCCGAGCACGACCGGGTGGTCGAGGCGGGCGGCCTGACGGTCATCGGCACCGAGCGCCACGAGTCCCGCCGTATCGATAACCAGCTGCGCGGCCGCGCGGGCCGTCAGGGCGATCCCGGCGAGACGCAGTTCTATCTCTCGCTCGAGGACGACCTCATGCGCATGTTCGGCGGCGAGCGCATGGACAAGATCTCCAACCTCATGGTCGCCACCGAGATGGGCGACGACCAGCCCATCCAGCACAAGATGATCTCCAAGGCCGTGGAGGGCGCCCAGCGCAAGGTCGAGAACATCAACTTCTCCATGCGCAAGAACGTGCTCGAGTACGACGACGTCATGAACAAGCAGCGCCAGGTCATCTACGCCGAGCGCAATAAGATCCTGGACGGCAAGGACCTCTCCGACCACATCGACGAGGTGATCGCCGATACCATCAAGCGCTGCGTGACCGAGTTCTGCCCCGTCGATTCGCACGAGGGCGAGCGCGACCTCGAGGGCCTGCACAAGTGGGTCGTCGAGCTCACCGGCCGCCCGGATGCCCCGCAGTTCGCCGAAGCCTCCTACACCGAGCTCTGCGATGCGGTCCTGGCGTTTGTCGAGAAGGCGTACGACGCCAAGGCCGAGCGCCTTGGCGAGAGCCTCATGCAGGAGCTCAACTGCCAGGTCATGCTGCGCGTGATCGACACCCGCTGGATGGGCTACCTGCAGGAGATGGACTACCTCAAGCAGGGCATCGGCCTGCGCGGCTTTGGCCAGCGCGACCCGCTCGTCGAGTACAAGACCGAGGCGTTCCGCGCGTTCCAGATGCTGGTCGACACCATGTACGAGGACTACCTGCGCACCGTCATGCACGCCGAGTTCAAAAACCCCGAGGCCGCGCGCGCCCGCATCGAGGGCGAGCGCAACCCGGCCCTCGCCGGCGCCCGCATGAGCGGTCCCGCCGAGGTCGATGGCGACACCGGCTCCTCGACCATCCAGCGCCAGGCCGCCCAGCAGGCCGCCACGGCGGGCGCCGGACGCGCGCCGCAGGGTGCCACGGGCAACGCCGGCGCGACCGTTCGCACGTATCGCAAGGACCAGAGCGGCGACCCGTATGCCAACGTGGGCCGTAACGACCCGTGCCCGTGCGGAAGCGGCAAGAAGTTCAAGAACTGCCATGGCAGGAACCGCTAATGGCGGCGGAGGCGAACGCCGACGCCGTTTTGGCCGAGCTCGAGGCGCTCAGCGCCCGCTTGGCCGAGGTTGAGGCCTATCTGCATATCGAGGAGGCGCGCGGGCGCGTGACGGAGCTCGAGGAGGCCAGCGCCGCCCCCGGGTTTTGGGATGACGCCGAGGCGGCTCGCGCTCATATGGCCGAGCTCGCCCAGGTTAAGGGCGACGTTGGCCTGGTGGACCGCGCGCACGAGCGCCTTTCCGACGCCCGCGCCGCCCTGGAGCTCGCCGATGAGATGGGCGAGGACGGCTCCGAGTTCGTGGACGAGGCCGCCGCTGCCGCAGAGGAGCTCACGCGCGCCATCGACGAGATGGAGCTCTCGAGCTGGTTCACCGGCGAGTTCGACCACGGTAGCGCCATCCTCTCCATCAAGCCCGGGCAGGGCGGGCTGGAGGCCCAGGACTGGACCTTCATGCTCTTCAAGATGTACATGAAGTACTTCGCGCGCCGCGGCTGGAAGGTCACGGTGAACGACTGCCCCGCGGCCGAGGTCATCGGCATCGACCGCGCCACCATCACCGTCGAGGGCAAGGACGCGTTCGGCATGCTGCGCGCCGAGGCGGGCGTGCACCGCCTGGTGCGCATCTCGCCCACGGACGCCAAGAAGCGCCGCCAGACCACGTTCGCCGGCGTGGAGGTCATCCCCGTGCTGCCCGACGACATCGAGATCGAGGTCGCGCCCGACGACATCCGCGTAGACGTGTACCATGCGAGCGGCCCCGGCGGTCAGGGCGTCAACACCACCGACTCCGCCGTGCGCGTCACGCACATCCCCACGGGCATCGTGGTCACCTGCCAAAACGAGCGCAGCCAGATCCAGAACAAGGCCGCGTGCATGCAGATCCTGAAGGCCCGCCTGTACGAGCTCGAGCTGGAGAAGCGCGCCGAGACGCTCGACGAGATTCGCGGCCCCAAGACCGAGATCGGCTTTGGCAACCAGATTCGCAGCTACGTGCTGTATCCCTACCAGATGGTCAAGGACCTGCGCAGCGGGGTGGAGACCAGCAACGTGGATTCGGTGCTGGAGGACGGCGACCTTGACCCGTTCATCATCGGGTATCACCGCTGGGCGACCGAGCAGGCGGAGTAGCGGCTGTATCGTTTTCGTGCGTTTGCCCCTTCTTGCAACGCATCGCGGGAAGGGGTTGGGCGCTGTCGCAAGGCGGGCGGGTGCGAATGGCGCGTCCGTCCGCCTTTGTCTGCCGAGGTGCATACAGGTGAACGGGTCCGGCAGGGGAGGCTGCGGTGTGATTGCGCGGCCTCATGATGTCGTTGCGGTCAAGGTCGATGGGACTGCTGATTGCGTCCTGTAGTGCGGCATGCGCTTTGACGCGGTGCAGTGGACCTTGCTAGAATTGCCCGGGCACGTAATAGGTGCCGCGTGGTCAAGAGGGGGCATATGGCACGGCGCATCGACATCAACCGCATCATCAAATCGCAATTCGTGCGCGATCTTCCGTTCATCATCGCGGGTTGCGCCATCGCCGGCTTCGCCACCGACGCCTTCATGGTTCCCAACGGCCTCGCCGCCGGCGGGCTGACCGGCCTGGCCACCATCATCGCCGAGCTCGGACGCCGCGTTGGCCTCAATTTGCCCGTGGGCCTGCAGACCATCGTCATGAACGCGCTGCTGATCCTGGTGGTCGTGCGCTCCGGTGGACTCAAGTACGTCGTCCAGACCATCACCGGCTTTGTGCTGTTCGGCTTTTTCACCGACCTGTTCGTGCCGTTCGTGCTCCATGTCGACCACAGCGACCTGATGCTCTCGGCCCTGTGGGGCGGTATCGTCTCGGGCATCGGCTACGGCCTGGTGTTTCGCTGCGGCGCCAACACCGGCGGCTCGGACACCATCGGCCAGATCATCGCGCGCAAGAGCTCGCTGCCGGTGGGCGCCACGGTGATGGCGATCGACGTGGCGGTGTGCGCCGCCTCCGCCCCCGTGTTCTCGCTGACGAACGCACTGTACGCGGCGCTCGCCATGGTGGTCATGGGCTACGTGGTGGATGTGGTGGTAGACGGCGGCAACAGCCAGCGCGCGGCGTTCATCATCTCCGATGCGTACGAGGATATCGAGCACGACATCCTGCACGCCATGGACCGCGGCTGCACGCGCCTGTTGGCGCAGGGCTCGTGGACCAAGAAGGACCGTCCGGTCCTGTTCTTTGTGCTGAGCCGCCGGGAGATCTCCATCATCAAGACGATCGTGTACGAGCACGACGCCAACGCGATGCTCATCATCACCGACGTGAACGAGGCCATCGGCTACGGCTTCAAGTCGATCGGCTGACCTTTCGACCTCAAATTAGGGACTGTCCCTAATTTGAGGTCCTCATCTGAGGCTGAGCATGGGGTCGCGGCTCGTTGACACCTCAAATGAGTGCCTGTCCCTCATCTGAGGTGGCGGTGACGTGAGGGCTCCGCCGTGTTGCTTTGATGGTAGGGGCGCCATGTTGCTAAAATAGGTGAGTCTGTAGTTCAAACGCACGACTCTAAGGAGCTCTAGTGGGTAACCACTTCCGTACCCCCGGAGACGAGCAGGCCTCACCGCAGGTGCCGCAGGTCGATCCTGTGGTCGCCGCGCCCGCCGCGCCGTCAACGGACGTGCAGGATCGGTTGTTCGAGCAGCCCGTCCCGCAGAACATTCCCCAAACCGTCTTCGATGCACCGGCGGCGCCCGATGCGCTCGGGTCGCAGGTGTTCGCCGCCGCTCAGCAGGGCGAGGCCGCAGCCGCCCCGCAGCCGGCGGCCAACCCGCTGTTCAACGTGCCGTCGCCCGACGCGCCCAGCGCCGCGCCCGTGAGCGTTCCGTCCCCCGCGACGGCGCCCGCGGTCACGCCCGATCAGGCGGCCGAGGTGGCTTCCCTGGATGCCGCGCTCGCCAACAACCCGGACTTCACCACCGTGTTCGCACCGGTGGACGACTCCCGCGCCCGTCAGGCGCGCGAGGCCGGCGTCGAGCCCGTCATCCTCATGGAGCACGTCACCAAGATCTACCCGGCGCAGCCCAACAAGCCCGCCCTCGATGACGTCAACCTCGAGATCTACCCCGGCGAGTTCGTCTTCCTCGTCGGCCACTCGGGCTCCGGCAAGACCACGCTGCTCAACACCATGCTGCGCAACGTCAAGCCCACGAGCGGCCGCGTGATGGTCGCCGGCCAGGACCTCATGAAGATCAAGAACCGCAAGATCCCGTTCCTGCGCCGTCAGATTGGCGCGGTGTTCCAGGACTACAAGCTCCTGCCCAACCGCACCGCCTACGAGAACGTCGCCTTTGCCCTGCAGTGCATCGGCAAGCCCAAGGCCGTCATCAAGGCCCAGGTCCCCGAGGTGCTGCGCCTGGTGGGCCTGGCCGAGCAGATGGACTCGCTGCCCGACCAGCTCTCTGGCGGTGAGCAGCAGCGCGTCTCCGTGGCCCGCGCCATGGTCAACCGCCCGCCGCTGCTCATCTGTGACGAGCCCACGGGCAACCTCGACCCCGCGATCTCGCTGGGCATCATGAAGCTCCTCGAGCGCATCAACCGTACCGGCACGACCGTGATCGTGGCCACGCATGACCGCGAGATGGTCGACTCCATGCACCGTCGCGTCATCGCCCTCGAGGGCGGCCGCGTGATCCGCGACCAGGAGAAGGGAGGCTACGGCAACTATGGCGCCTTCTAATTTCGGATATTCCATCAAAGAGGCCTTCCGCCACTTTTTCCGCAACTGGACGACGTCCTTCGGCGCCGTCATCACCATCTTCCTGTCGCTGTTCATCATCGGTTTGTTCATCATCGGATCGGTGCTGATCAACTCCGCCATCGGCACCGTCGAGGACCAGGTGACCATCCAGGCGTACATCTCCGATGAGGCTTCCGACGAGGATGTCGACGGCTATCGCGAGAAGCTCGAGGACATGGACAACGTCAAGAACGTCGAGTTCGTGAGCAAGGAGGAGGCGCTCGAGGAGTACAGCAGCTCCATCTCGAGCAACGCCGACGCGACGCTTTCCGCGCTCGACGGCCAGAACCCGCTGCCTCGCTCGTTCCGCATCGAGATGGAGGACCCGTCCCAGGTCGAGGCCATGGCCGACCAGATCAAGGCCGACTCCGACTTCCGCGACATCGTCGACGACGCTAACCCCGAGGTCGATGACAAGGACGCGGACGTCGCCGAGAACGTGCGGTACGGCCAGGAGGAGGTCAGCCGCCTGTTCCAGCTCACCAATTACATCCGCATCGCGGCTGTCGTGCTGGTTGCCCTGCTGACGTTCGTGGCGTTCATCTTCATCAACAACACGATTCGCCTTTCCATCACCGCCCGCCGCCGCGAGATCGCCATCATGCGCCTCGTCGGTGCGTCCAACGGCTTTATTCGCGGGCCCTTCATCACGGAGGGCGTGCTGCAGGCCATGATCGGCGCGCTTCTGTCCATTGGCGTGCTCGAGCTGTTCCGCAATCTGGTGGTTCCCAAGGTGGCGTCCAGCATCAGCTACATGAGCTTTGCGGTGCCCATGGAGGTCTACTATGCGACCTATGGCGCCCTGGTGCTGCTGGGCGTGATTATCGGCCTGTTCGGCTCTGCCATCGCGATGAGGCGCTACCTCAAGGTGTAGGCGCGAGTATCGGTCGATCCCATCGGAAGCCCCTGGGTGTTTCCACGCAAACGTCCTCGGAAGGCGAGTTTCGCTCGACCTCCTGCGGAATGTTTGCTGAGGAAACACCCAGGGGTTTCCTGCTCTTGCGATGCTGCGCACGTAGGGAGAATGTGCAAACGCCGATTGCGCTGATGTTCGTGGAGAGAGCCCTGTGAACGGTGTGTGGGGTAAAGCGGGTATAACAGACGAAATCGCGTCTAAAGGGGGCGCATCAGCATGAGTACGAAAGGATTGCATGGGTAGAGGTAGGGGTTCGAAGAGCGGACGGCGTGGGCCTGCGCGGTCTCGTCGATTGCCGGGGTTGACGGGAACGGTGCGGGTGTACGATGCGCGCGCCGAGGTCGAGACCGCTGAGGGCGTCTACCGGCTGGGAGCGCGCTCGATGCGCGAGGCTATGCCGGGGGACCGCGTGTATGTGAGCCTGCATCGGGGTCGCGGAGGCCAGCGCCGTGCCGTGGTCGAGCATGTCATCGATCGCGCGGTCGCCGCCATCGTGGGCGTGTTCGAACCTGCGGGACCCTTGGGTGCGGTCCGCCCGCTCGATGCGCGCATCAAGCAGGATTTCTTCGTACTGCCCAGCGACGATTCCCCAGCGCGCCTTGGCGTGGAGCCCGGCGACATCGTGTCCGCGCGCATCGTCGAGTACCCGTCTCGCACGGAGTCGGGCGTGGTCACGCTGGAGCGCCGCATCGGCGACGCGAATGAGCCGAGCCTGGGTATCGAGTGCATCATGGCCCGTTACGGTTTGGCGGACGGGTATCCGCAGGCGGCGATTGACGAGGCTGAGACGCTGCGCGTCGATGTCGATGAGGCGCTCAAGGACCCCTTGCGTCGCGATATCCGCGATCGCTTTTTGCTGACCATCGATCCGGTTGACGCGCGCGACTTCGACGACGCCATTTCGGTCGCGCGCACGGTGCGCGGCGGCTGGATGCTCGGTGTGCACATTGCCGACGTTTCCCATTATGTGGCTTGGGAGAGTGCCGTCGACCTTGAGGCGCGTCGCCGTTCGACCTCGGTCTACCTGGCCGATCGCGTGTTGCCCATGTTGCCCGAGCGGCTCTGCAACGATCTGTGCTCGCTGCGCCCTCAAGAGGACCGACTGGCGTTCACGGTCGACATCGAGCTTGACGCGCAGGGGCGCGTGCACGCGTACGAGGCGTACCCGAGCTTGATTCGCTCACGTGTGCGCATGGATTACGGTGCCGCCGACGCGTTGCTTGCGGGGGCTTGCGAGCCCCAGGGTGCAGAGAAAGGGACGGCCGGGCGTTCAGACAACTCAGACACTGCCGTCGATGTGATGCGCGAGGACGCTCGCAAGGCACAGGGCGCGGATGAGGGTGCCGTGCGGCATGTCAGCGACACGGGTGGCGCGGTTGGTGCGCCGGAAGAGAATCGGCACGCGGATGAGGCGACCCTGCGGCGCGCTGCCGAAGCCGCCCACACTGCCCGTCAATGCGGCGTCGACCTCGTTCAGTTCCTTAAGAACGCAGATGCGCTGGCGAGCGCTCGGAGGGAGATCCGCCGCAAGCGCGGGTCGATCGACTTCGAGACGCCCGAGGTCCACGTGCTTTTGGATGACACCGGCCTGCCTGTCGACATCGTCACGCGCGAGCGCAGCGCCGCCACCAGCCTGGTCGAGGAGGCCATGCTGCTCGCCAACGAATGCGTGGCTGAGTTTCTTTCCGACCGTGACCTTACCGCTGCGTATCGTGTGCATGAGGAGCCCTCGCCCGACACGCTCGCCGTGGCGGCAAAGACGCTCGTGGAGCTCGGTGCGATCGATGGAGGCTTGGCGGTCGGCATCATGGCGGGGGAGCCGCGCGCCATGGCCGCCGCCGTCGCCGACGCCCATGGCACGCCCTATGCGCCCTTGGTGAACGCGCTGTTGCTGCGCGCGCAGCAGCGGGCGGTCTACCGTTCCGAGAACGGCGGACATTACGCGCTGGGCGCCCGCGCCTACTGCCACTTCACGAGCCCCATCCGCCGGTATCCCGACCTCATCGTCCATCGCGTGCTCAAGGTGGCGCTCGCAAAGCGCGAGCTCGGCAAGCGCCAGGCCGCTCAGCGAGTACCGCAGCTGATAGGCACGGGCGCTCAGTCCCTCGTGCAGATCTGCCCGCAGCTGTGCCGTCAGGCGAGTGCCCTTGAGCGCGATGCCGACACCGCGGCGAGCGCCTCCCAAAAGGTCAAGGTCGCGCAGTATTTCGCGGGGCGCATGGGCGAGCGCTACGCTGGGTCGATCTCGTGGATCTCGGACATGGGCGCGTTCGTGCGTTTGGATGGAACGGGGGCCGAGGGCTTGGTGCGCATGGCTTCGCTCGGCAACGAGTGGTGGGACTACGACGACATCCGCCTTCGGCTGGTGGGCGAGTCGACCGGCACGGTGATCGAGCTTGGCCAGCGCGTGGTTGTGGAGGTCGCTGGCGTTAACGTGCTGCGTGGGCATCTCGACCTCAAGCTCATCCACGTCGAGGGCGGGGTTCGATAGCCCGGCTCACGCGTCGTTCTTGCCGGCAGCACTTCTGCGCTACACTGGAGTTTCGACTCTATTTAGGAGGACACCATGGATATGCCCATCGCGGCCCACGACATCGATTACGCCGAGGACCTGCTCGCCGAGGGCGAGCTCGAGACTGCCCGCGTACTGCTTGAGGAGCTCGCCGCCGAGGCGGGGGAGTATGCCGACACCGCCTGCATAGCCACCGATGCCCGGCAGTGGTTCAGCTTCGCCAGCCCGTTCGAGCGCTTGGCATACCGGCGGGTCGAGCGCGACCCGCGTGAGCTCACGCAGCTCGAGGCCCCGTTCGACCGGCTGTACGCGGCCCTCGCATACGTGTACATCCAAAAGGGCGAGTACGAGCGCGCGCGCGATGCGCTCAAGCAGGCGGTTCGCTGGAACCCCATGAACTGCGCGCATCGCCTGAACCTCGCCGAGGTGTTCCGCGCGCTCGGCAACACGCAGGAGTGGGCGGCGCTTTCCGCCTCGGTGCTCGAGCGGGCCGCAACGCCCCAGGCGCTCGCCCGCGCGTTTGCGAACCTCGGCCAGTTCTTCTTGGCCGCAGAAAAACCGCTTGCCGCCGAGGGCTGCCGTCGTGCCGCCATTCGCGCCTGTGCGGACGATCCTGCGGCCACCGCGCTCGCCGCACAGATCGATGGTGAGCACCCCGAGCTCGCCGACCGCTCAGATACCGAGGTGAACGGCGCTGTGGAGGCCGAGGGCCTGGCGACGGGTGCCAATGCCGAGATCGCCGTGTGCCTGCTCATGTGCGCCACGGACGCCGCCGCCGAGGGCGACCGCAACGAGGCGACGCGGCTCACGCTACTCGCCCGCGACTTGATCGGCGCCCCGGCGTGCGAGGCGCTCATTCGCCTGATCCGCGAGTCCGATGCCGAGCTCGCGCAGACTGCGGGGGAGGCTCGCGACGCGGCCGCCGGTTCCGATGTCGCCGGCGGCCCTGTCGCCGCATCAGAGGCGGGGGAGGAGTAGCCATGGCCGGTTTTGCGCCCAAGCCCCGCAAGGAGAAAAAGCTCATCGCCAAGAACCGCTCGGCGCACCATGAGTACTTCATCGACGAGACGTTCGAATGTGGTCTCGAGCTCGCCGGAACCGAGGTGCGCAGCCTTCGCGAGCGCGCCTGCCAGATCACGGACTCCTTCGCCCTCATCCGCAATGGAGAGTGCTGGCTGCACAACGTGCACATCCATCCATATTCCAACGGCTCGATCTTCAACCGCGACCCCGACCGTCGCCGCAAGCTCCTGCTGCACCGCAAGCAGATCGACTATCTCGACGGCAAGCTCCGCACGCGTGGCGTGGCGCTCGTCCCGCTCGAGCTGTATTTCAACGAAGACGGGCGCGTCAAGCTCCTGCTCGGCCTCGGCCGCGGCAAGAAGCTCTACGACAAGCGCGAGGATATGGCCAAGCGCGATATGCAGCGCGAGATCGACCGAGCGCTCAAGCAGCGTAGCCGCTAGGCCATAGCTGCCAGGGGTGCAGTACGGCCGCCAAGGGGCACAATGCTCCTTGGGCGAGGCACCTTGGCGCCGACTGAGTTACGACGAGTCCGGTGGGAGCGGATTCTCATCGGACTTGAAAGATGGGTCGCCCACCAGCCTCGTGTTGAGGCGTGGGCGCTCTGAGAAAGGGGAGTACGTATGGCGATCGATTCCACGGCGATGTTCTCGATGAGTTACGGCCTGTACGTCGTTTCGTCCGAGGCCGATGGCCTCAAGGCGGGCTGCGTGGTCAACACGGCGGTTCAGGTCACGGCGGAGCCCATTCGCATGAGCGTCGCGGTCCACAAGGACAACGTGACCGCGCGCGTCATCAAGGAGGCGGGCGCATTTGCGGTGACCGCACTCGATCAGACGGCGGACATGCCCTATATCGGCAATTTTGGATTCCGCACCAGCGACACCTACGACAAGTTCGAGAAGTACCAGACGGCCGTGTCGGAGACGGGCTCCCCGTATTGCCCGGAGCACGCGTGCGCGATGTACGCCTGCAAGCTCATCGATACGGTCGATGTGGGCACGCATTACCTGTTCGTGGGCGAGGTCGTGCAGGCCGAGCGCCTTTCGGACGAGCTCCCGCTCACGTACGCCTACTATCACAGCACGCTCAAGGGCAAGACGCCGCCCAAGGCGAGTTCGTACCAAGCGTAAGCGTTCAATCGCGTCGGGCCGCTTGCTAATAGGAATGTATTCCGGTAACATATAATTCAGAGACGGGGTGATTCTGAGCCCGTTCCTGTTTGCCTGGAACGTAAGTCGGGTATACTCGCCCTACGTTCATTCGCCTGTGAAAGGAGCCATCATGGCTGACAAGACTTACAAGTTCGTTTGCGTTGTGTGCGGCTACGAGGTCGAGGTTGACACCCCCGAGCTGCCCGAGGATTACGTCTGCCCGCTGTGCGGCGTCGGCCCGGACCAGTTCGAGCTCGTCGAGGAGTAGCGCGCATAGCGCTCGACTGCGCATCAAGTTGCTTGAGAGAGGTGCTTCTTCGGAGGCACCTCTTCTTTTATGCCCCGCGGCCGGCGTTGAATCTGCGGCTCCACGGTTAACGTTGAATCTCCGGCTCCACGGTTAACGTTGACCCCACGGCTCCACGATCGACGTTGACCTGCCCACGGC
>SAMEA3387516__coassemble_4664_pt1 | contig 8990 bp, 8 predicted proteins | sample SAMEA3387516__metabat2_low_PE_013 | metagenome-assembled genome bin SAMEA3387516 (sample SAMEA3387516) | Felis catus | biome: Faeces | place: United Kingdom | collected 2012
CCTTCGAGTGCGCCCGCACGGCTGTAATCAGTCCAAGCCTCGAACACGGCCGCGCGGCAACAACCGCCCCCCGGCGCCGAACACGTCCCCGCAGCGGCAGTCCGCCTAGTACGGGGCGCCCAGCGGGGTCAACTGCTTGAGGTACGCCCACATGCGCTGCTTCTGCGCAGGATCGGCAAGCGAGGCCTCAAAGCCGTCGAGGGCCAGCACGCGACGACCGAGCACGGGTGCGACCAGCCCCGGCTTGAGCATGGCGGTGTCAAAGTCCTCAATGATGGCGAGGGCATCCGCATAGGTCTCCCGCAGGGCGTCCGCAGCGGCATTGTCCAGCAAAACGATCGCCTCGGGATCCAGCGCCTCGACCGCCTCGCGCAGCATATCAACCGGCAAGGGCTCACCCGCCTGCGGGCAATCGGCAATCGAGGGGTCCGCCTCTCCAAACACCGTCGCGAGGGTGCAAAAATCCTGGGGCTCCCATCCAATGGCGGAGAGCGCAGCCCGCAGCGCGCGACCGTCCGCACCGGACAAAAGCTCAGCCCCCTGCCGCTCATCCACATTGAGCTCGCCCTTTACGAGGAGCACGGGCGAGAAGGCGTTGCCAGAAACCCTCACGCCCCGCGCTTGGAGCGACGCCATCTCCTGCTCGACCGCCGCAGCCAGAGCCTCTTTGCGCTCGCCCGTCGTGATTGTCATGCGCTCCCCCTTGCCGGCATCGCCTCATTCATTTGAAAACATTCTAGCGCTCGGTGTAACGCCTACGCGCGTGTGGGTATAACGACCTCGATGAGAACAACCCTCGCGCCGCGCCGGCGCGAACCTACCCATACAGGAGGCTCTTATGGCCAACATCATCGAAGCAAACGCCGCCACATTTGACGACCTGCTTACCAACGACCTGCCCGTTGTCATTGACTTCTGGGCGCCGTGGTGCGGCCCGTGCCGCATGCTCTCCCCCGTCGTCGACGAGATCGCCGGCGAGCTGGAGGGCAAGATCGTCGTTGCCAAGTGCAACGTCGACGAGAACCAGGACCTCGCCATGAAGTACGGCGTTATGTCCATCCCCACCATCGTGATGCTCAAGGGCGGTTCCGAGGTCATGCGCTCCGTTGGAGCCGTGCCCAAGCCCAAGCTCAAGGGCGACATCGAGGCGAATCTCTAGGGTTTCATCTCCCCCCTTGCGAACCCGGTGACGCACAATCGCGACAACCTCGCCGTTCGCCCCACCCCCGCGGCCGCGCCTTCCCCCAGGCGCGGCCGCTTTTTGCGTTATGTAACCCTGCATGCCGCGCGGAGCCCCTGTTCAATCGGCTCAGTGGAGCTTATGCGTGCATTCCCCAGGCTTGGTACACTGTAGAGTGTATGTCGCGCGGCGCAGGTGATTCCGCGCGCTCGAAATCCCGCGCACTGCGATCTGAGCCGCGATGCGCAAGGTTTGTTAGGGGATCCGCATGGAGTCCATTGCACAGGGAATGCAGGGGCCTGCCGTCGAGGATGTGCAGACGCGCCTGACCTCCTTGGGATATACGATTGACGAAGCCGAGACGTCCGCAAAGGAGTTCGGCACCACTTCCGCCGCTGCCGTGCGCGCGTTCCGCGCCAGCCAGGGCCTCGAGCCGGGTGACGAGGTCGATGGCGCCGCATGGAGCGCCCTGGTCGACGCGTCCTACAAGTTGGGCGACCGCACCCTATACCTGCGCTTGCCCAACTTCCACGGCGCAGACGTACAGGCACTGCAGCGCGCCCTCAACACCCTTGGCTTTGCCTGCGGCGTCGACGACGGCTTTTTTGGCCCGCACACCGAGGCCGCGCTCCAGCAATTCCAGGAGAACGTGGGGCTTTTTGCCGACGGCATGGCGTTCCAAGACACGTTCGCCTACATCAACCGCCTGCACCACGTGTGGGAGGGCAAACCCTCGGTGATCGACGTCGAGGCCGAGGCGCGCATGGGCTTTGCCCGCGCCGCTAACGTGCTCGAGAGCTGGCACATCGCCATTGGCGGCGAGGACGCCATCGCGCGCAACGTCGCGTCGCGCGTGTGGAACATCGCCTCGGCGACCACCGACGGCAGCGGCATCGTTTTGTACGATGACACTGCGCCAAAGGACGTGGACCTCATCGTCGAGGTCGCCTCCGACGAGCTGCCCGAGGATGCCGAACCCCGCGCCACCATCGCGCTTGCCGAATGCCAGAACCTCTCCCTGCGCGTCAAGACCGCCGTTGCCGCCGCCACCTCCAAGCCCATCCTGCTCCGCATCGAGCTCACCGGGATCACGGAGTACGGCATGTTCACCGCAAGTGATGCACAAACCCTGGCGGTTCGCCTGCTCGACGGTTTGTGCGATGCACTGAGCGACTAGGTACGCTACACTATGACGGTCGCGCTGTTACGCGACCACCGCGATTGGGGTATCGTCCAGCGGCAGGACCCTGGTTTTTGGTACCAGTTACGGGGGTTCGAATCCCTCTACCCCAGCCAAACAAGGCCACAGGCCGGAGCGCACGCGCGCTCCGGCCTGTTTGTATTTTTAGCCCATATCGATAAGGCCCCGTTCGTGCCGAGCAGGACTGCCACTACACCGCCAAACGCTGGCGCAGCCCTTCCTGCAACACCTGAGAAAAGTTCTCCCCGTTCTCCATAGCAAGCGCGTTGAGCCAACTGCTCCACATCGCCCCGCATCGCACGCCTCAAACTCCCACGACAAGGGTTGCGCTATCATGGCAGCGCTTAAACCTCAGTCGAAAGGCGCGCCGCATGACCTACACGCACGTGATATTTGATTTGGATGGAACGCTGCTCAACACGCTTGAAGACCTTGCCTGCGCGGGCAACCATGTGTGCGAAATGCGCGGCTGGCCAACCTTCACGCAGGACCAGTTCCGCTACAAGGTGGGCAATGGCCAGGTCAAGCTGGTCGAGCGCCTCATTCCCGCGGAGTTTGCCGGGGACGGCCGCGTTCTTGAGCGGGCCCTCGCCGATTACCGCTCCTACTATGCCGAGCATCGCGAAGACCACACCGCCCCGTACGAGGGAATTCTTACGCTTCTCGATCAACTCGGCAACGAGGGCGTAAGCCTCTCGGTGCTCTCCAACAAGGACCACGCCGCCACCGAACCGCTTGTCCGCAAGTACTTTGGCGACCGCTTCGACGTGGTTCAGGGACACATCGACGCGTTCCCGCCCAAGCCCGAAGCCCCCATCACGCTACATGTCCTCGAGCGCTTGGGGGCCGATCCCTCCACAACGCTCTATGTGGGCGATTCGAATGTCGACATCGCCTGCGGGCACAACGCGGGGCTGCACGCCTGCGGTGTTGCCTGGGGCTTCCGCGGGCGACGCGAGCTCGAGGAGGCGGGTGCCGATTACGTCGTCGACACGCCCATGGAGCTCATCGACATCGTGACCGGAATGCCAGCCGAGCGCTAACCGCAAACGCCCTCTAGCAGATATCGTCTCTGCAACCGGCAGCAATCTCACCACGCCGGCGGGTCGAGCCCTGTACGGCAAAAAGCGGCTGCACCGCTGCCCGGACGCGATAATCCCGGGCATTGGTGCAACCGCTTTTTATCAGTCATCGGTAGCCGTCATTCGTTGAGACTCAGATGAGCGGGCAATCCGACGTCACGTTACCGTCGGCGCCAAAAGGGAGACGCACAAGCGCGAGCAGTCGCTACAGCATGGCGTCCATGATGGCCATCTCGGCGTCCTCGGCAGCCTCCCACGTGCCCTCATCGTCCTTGGCGTAGTCGATGACGACGTCGCTCTCGTGGGGCTCGGTCGCCTTGGTCACGTCCATCAAAATCTCGCCGCCCTTGGCGTACAGCTCCTCCTCGGTGGGAAGCGCGCTCTGGTCGAGCCCCATAATCCAGGTCTCGAACTGGCTGGAGAACTCGGTCATGATGTCGGTAACGGACTTCATCTTCACCTTGACCACGGCGGTCGCCACGCCGTTCTCCTCGTCAACGGTCACCTCGTCGATCTTGTACTCAAACCCGTCGAGGTAGCTCTCGGCAAAATCCTGCGTATCGATGCCAAGCATCTCAAAGCTGTCGCCTGAGCTCTCGCTCATGGCCTCCACCAGCTCTTCATCGTCGGCGGAGATCTCGCCAAATGCGCTCTCGAGATCCTGACGAATGAGCTCCTCGACCGAAGGGCCGCCGCACGCGCTCAGCAACACCGTGCACAACGCCGCCACCAGCACCATCGGAATGGCCCAGAACTTTTTCTTCATCGCTTCCTCCCAGCATCGGTGGCGTACGCACCCCATGCGCGTCACGGTGCCACAACCTAGCAGAATGCTGTGATAATAGCCGAGCCCGGACCGCACCCTCAACGCGCGCGTGAGGATGCCGCCAAAAGGGAACCGTTCATCGGCGAACGGCGTATACGGACACGCGGCACGCGTCAACACGTGAGCCCCGGAGCTTATGCACTCCGAGGCTCATTTCATGCGAAATATGTCTGGCACTGGACTGGCCACGAACAGGCTGCCCGGCACGGCGGCAACGCGCCGAGACGGGACGTCGCAGGTTTAGGCGCGCGCGCCGTACTGCTCGTAGTAGGCGTCGATCGCGGCCTTGAGCTCGTCGTCGATCACCACGCGGCCGGCGACCTCGCGGTTGTAAAGGTGCTCGGTCACCTCGGCCATGGACACGATGCTCGCCACCGGGAACCCGTACTTGGCCTCGATCTCCTTTTGCGCGGTGGTCACGCCGCCCTTGCCGACCTCCATGCGGTTGAGGCTCACGATCAGGCCCTTGACCTCGACGTTCGCGGCGTTCATGAGCTTGGGGTAGGTCTCGTCGATGGACTTGCCGGAGGTGGTCACGTCCTCGACCATCACCACGCGGTCGCCGTCCTTGAGCTCGTAGCCCAGCATGCCGCCCTTGTCGGCGCCGTGGTCCTTGACTTCCTTACGGTCGGAGCAGTACTTGACCTCCTTGCCGTACAGCTTGTGCATGGCGATGGCGGTCACCACGGACAGCGGGATGCCCTTGTAGGCGGGGCCGAACACCACGTCGAAGTCCAGGCCGAAGTTGTCGTGGATGGCGCGGGCGTAGTACTCGCCCAGGCGCATGAGCTGCTCGCCCGTCACGTAGGCGCCGGCGTTCATGAAGAACGGGGACTTGCGGCCGCTCTTGAGCGTGAAGTCGCCGAATTTGAGCACGTCGGACTCGACCATGAACTCGATGAACTCTTGCTTGTAAGCCTCCATGAGGACTCCCTTCGACCTGCCCGGTCATAGTGCTGAGCATGTATTGGCTGCCTGTAAGGGTAGCAAAAACGCGCCCCGGCCGCTTGCAAGCGATCCGAGGCGCGTGGTGGTTGCCTTGTCTGCAGGGTGCGCTATAGGACGCGCCCTTGAGCGCGCCCAAAACGCCATGGGCTATTCTTCGTTGGAATCGGCGCTCCCGTCGACTCCCGCGCGCTCCTTCTTGGCAAGAGAGAGGAACGAGGAGCCAGCGACGGCAAGACCCGCCGCGCCGGTCAGCACCATCGTCGCGATGTCGCCCGTGCCCGGCAGTCCGCCCGCAGTCGCCTTGCCCGAGCTGGAAGCCGAGGTACTCTGCGCGCCGTCCCCCTGACCAGAGGTGGTCTTGTCGCCCGTGGTGCCAAGGGAATTCATGGGGTCGGGCGTGGTGTTCTGCTGAGGCGCGGGGTCCTTCGGGGTCGTCTTGCCGTCGTCTTCCTCATCGCCCGTGGAAGCATCCGCCTGCTCGTCGTCCGACGAGCCCTGACCCTCCCCGGCATGCGTGGAACCGCCGCCGGTCGTGGTGTCCTGCGTGGAGCCGTCCTGCGTCGAGCCGCCGCCTGCGGAGCCGCCCGTACCTGCGGGGCCGTCCTGCGTCGAGCCGCCGTTGTTGCCGGTGCCGCCCTGCGCGGACCCGGAGTTGCCTGCGCTGCCGGACCCCGAACCGCCCGCGTTCTCCTGGTCACCCGACGAGCCCTGGCCCGCATTGCCATCGGGGACCGAAGCGTTGGGAGCGTCATCCGCATCGTCATCGGAGTTCTGGCTGCCACCGGCGTTCTGCTCGGCATCGGAGCCCTGACCGCCCTCGGGCGTCACGGCACCATCCGAACCCGAATCGCCGCCATGCGCCGCCCCGCCATCCGAACCGCTCTCGCCGGAATCGGCATCGCCTTGCGAGCCACCCTCATCGCCATTCTGCCCCTCGGAGTCGTTGGGGGCATCGGGCGCGATCGGGAGGCCGGCGCCGGAATCGTCCTGCCCGGGCTCGTCGGCATTCGGCTGATCGTCCGTCTGCCCCTGGCCGTTCGCGTTCTGCTCCGCGTCATGCTGGTCCATGTACGCCAGGCAGGTGGCCTTTTCCTTCTTATAGCGGTTCTTCCAGCCGTCCCAATACTGAGGCTGACTGGGATACCAATCGTCGACGTACTCGACCACCGTATCGCACAGAGCCGTAATCAGCTCGCGGTCGGTCATGCTGTTGTCGATGTTCGCGCCCTTAAAGAACTTTTGCACGCCGCCCTGGCCAAACAGGTTGCACATGCCCCACACCAGACCCTTGACGCAATCCGCACGATCGCGCACGTCAACGCCGTAGGTGTTGAGCAGGGAGCTCTGAACCGGCAGGTAGTAGTTGTTGTACGCATAGGAATCCTGCAGGGCGGAGAACTCGGCGGGGTCGGCCGCATACGCCGCGTGCCACGCCTCGTTGAGGATTTGCGCGGGCGCGCTGAGCTGGCGCGACGTGTAGTCGTACATCTCGTACGACGGATTTTGCAGCACATCGCGATACGCGAGCGCCGCCCTGAGCATGTCGTACTTGGTGGAATTGTAGCCGTACACCTGCTCGATAAACGGCAGCAGGCTGTAGCGGCGGTCAAACTGGTAATAGCCCATCGCGTTGTAGCCGTCGCCATACGAGAGGCCCTTGTCGTAATCGCAACCGCTCTCGTACTTGGTGAAGTACTTCATCTCGTCGGAAAGCGACACGGGGGAAAGCGTGGAGGCAGAACGAGCCGAGGCGAACGTCGCAACGCCCTCGGTGCCCTCGTAGTAGTCCGCCTTGTCGTAGTCCGCGGGCGCGGGATCCCCCACGCCATTGGGGTCGCTGTCCGTGGCGGGCGCCTGCTCGGTGTTAGCGACGGCGGGCAGGGCAACACCGCCGAACGCAAGCGTAACGGCAAGTCCGGCGACAACCGCCTTATTGCGATGCTGAGGCATATGTCCTCCTCGGGTCCGCCCTCCACATGGGGATGGCTGCGTTTAAGGTGCGTTTGCGGCAAGGCCACAAAGGGATGCACCCAGTATGAACGAAAAGATGCGTCCCGAATATGCGTTTTGGAGCGTATCTTCTTATTCTTCACCCCAAGCCCATGCGCCGTTGTCGAGGCGCCGGCGCGACCCCGGGGCACTCGCCTTGAAACGACGAGGGGAACCGACGCCCTCGCGCCCGTTCCCCTCGCGGCACATATTTTCAAGCGACGACTCGCCTTAGCAGATCTTGCACACCCAGCCGTGCGCATCCTCGATCTCGCCGGCCTGGATGCCCGTGAGCGTGGCGCGCAGCTGCTTCATCACCGGGCCGGACGTCTCGTGACCAGCCGGGAACACCACGACCTCGTCGCCATCGTGAATCTCGCCAACAGGGCTGATGACGGCCGCGGTGCCGCACAGCCCGCACTCGGTAAAGGCGCCGGACTGCACTTCGGCCCACGTGACCGGGCGCTCGTCGACGGCGATCCCCAGGTCCTGGGCCACCTGCACGAGCGAACGGCGCGTGATGGAGGGCAGGATCGAGTCCGTATGGGACTTGGGCACCACGAGCGTACCGTCCTTGGCGACGAACAGCACGTTGGCACCGCCGGTCTCCTCGACATAGGTGCGGGACTCGGAGTCGAGGTAGAGGTTCTCGGCATAACCCGCGGCATGCGCCTCCATGCCGGCCTTGAGGCTCATGGCGTAGTTGAGGCCGGCCTTGATGTTGCCGGTACCGTGGGGCGCGGCGCGGTCGTACTTGGAGACGCACAGCTTGACCGCCGTGTCGCCGCCCTTGAAGTACGGGCCCACAGGCGTCACGAGGATGCGGAACTGGTACTGGTCGGCGGGTTTGACGCCAATGACGTCGCCCGTGGCGATCATGAGCGGGCGCACGTAGAGCGTGGCCCCCGAGCCGAACGGCGGCACCCACGCGGCGTTGGCCTCGACGACCTGCTTGACAGCCTCAACGAAGCGGTCCTGCGGGAAGGCGGGCATCACGAGGCGCTCGGCGGAATCGGCCATACGCTGGGCATTCATGTCGGGGCGGAAGCAGACGATGGAGCCGTCGGCGGTGGTGTAGGCCTTAAGGCCCTCAAAGACCTCCTGGCAGTAATGGAAGATGCCGGCGCATTCGGACAGCGTGATGCTGTGGTCGGTGGCAAGGCAGCCCTCGTCCCACGCGCCGTCCTTGTAGTTGGACACGTAGCTGTAATCGGTCTTGCGATAGCTAAAGTCGAGGTTGCCCCAGTCCAAGTCCTTCTTCTCAACGGTCATGGCATGCTCCTTCGCACTCGTGCCCGTGCGTTCGCGAGAGGGGGTGGTCGACGCTCGGGTGCACCCTCCCGCGCGAGCGCGCGGTGTTTGTATACCGACAACAAAGCCAGGCGAAAACCGCCCAGTCGGTTTTGCGGCGAAGTTCATTGTACTGCACTCAAATAAAGCGTGTCATATGTACGAAATCTTTAACGAAGGAGACGCAATGCCCTCGAGGGCATTGCCCCGATGTGGCCGCGTGCCGGGCAGTTCGATTTCAATGCGAACGCGAAGGATCGCGGACGAGTCGAAGCCCACGCGGGATCTTTGGGCGACGGGGCCCGAACCCTCAACGAGAAACGGTAGCACAACTCGACAAAACTTCAGAATTCGGCGAAGTTTTGTCGAGCTGTGCCACCAATTGAAGCGCGGGCGAGCGAGGATAGCGCGGCGGCACCGCAACGAGGGACCTCGAAGCGCCTTGCCGCTCTGGAGCCTACTTACCTTCCGCGT
>SAMEA3387516__coassemble_4703_pt1 | contig 8847 bp, 9 predicted proteins | sample SAMEA3387516__metabat2_low_PE_013 | metagenome-assembled genome bin SAMEA3387516 (sample SAMEA3387516) | Felis catus | biome: Faeces | place: United Kingdom | collected 2012
ACGCCCGCCATGTCCTTGATGCAGATGGAGTCCGCGCCGGCGCGCGCCATCTCGTTTGCCAGGCTCACAAAGTAGCGCACCGTGTGCACGTCGCTCGTGGTGTAGGAGATGGCGGCCTGCACCTCGCCGCCGGCCTCCTTGGCCGCGCGGATGGAGGTCTGTAGGTTGCGGGTGTCGTTGAGCGCGTCGAAGATGCGGATGACGTCGATGCCGTTCTCCACGGACTTCTTGACGAGGGCCTCGACCACGTCGTCGGCGTAATTGCGGTAGCCGAGCAGGTTCTGGCCGCGCAGCAGCATCTGCAGCTTGGTGTTCTTGACGTGCGCGCGGATGGTGCGCAGGCGCTCCCACGGGTCCTCGTTGAGGTAGCGCAGGCAGCTGTCGAACGTGGCGCCGCCCCACACCTCGAGCGCCTCGAAGCCGCAGGCGTCGAGCGTCTCCAAAATGGGCAGCATGTCCTCGATGGGCATGCGCGTGGCGATCTGGCTTTGCTGGCCGTCGCGCAGGACGGTCTCCATAAAGCGAATCTTGCGGTTCATGACCTTATGCCTCCTTCGACGGCGGGAAGAGCCGCGCGAGCGCGAGCGAGATCACGTAGATGACGAACATGACGATGAAGATGCCGCCCCACCCCAGGATGAGGATCTGGATGGCGAGGGACAGGTCGGTGGAAAGCCCGAGCGAGGCGATGAAGTCTGCCATGGTCGACACTCCTTTCTAGAGCAGAAGTCCGAGCACGAGGCCGCCGGCGACGACCGAGGCGATCTGCCCCGCGACGTTGGCGGCAGCGGCCTGCATGAGGATGAAGTTGCCGGGATCCTCCTCGGTGGCGAGCTTTTGGACCACGCGCGAGGCCATGGGGAAGGCGGAGATGCCCGCGGCGCCCACCATGGGGTTGATCTTTTCCTTGCGGAAGAGGTTCAGGAGCTTGGCGAACATGACGCCGCCCACGGAGTCCATGATGAAGCCGACGAGGCCGAGACCCATGATGATGAGGGTGTCGAACTGCAGGAACTCGCTGTACTCCATCTTGACGGACACGCAGAGGCCCAGAAGGATCGAGATGAGGTTCACGAGCTCGTTTTGGGCGGAGGCGGACAGCGAGTTGAGCACGCCGCACTCGCGCAGCAGGTTGCCGAACATGAGGAAGCCCACGAGCGGCAGGGACACCGGCGCGATGAGGCCGGCGACCACGCAGATGGTGATGGGGAAGAGGATCTTTGCCGTTTGGGAGACCTGCCCGGGGCGGTAGGTCATGCGGATGGCGCGCTCCTTCTTGGTGGTGCACGCCTTGATGGCGATGGGCTGGATGATGGGGACGAGCGCCATGTAGGAGTACGCCGCCACCATGATCGCGCCCATGTACTTGGACCCGAGCGAGTTGGCCACAAAGATCGAGGTGGGCCCGTCCGCCGCCGCGATGATGCCCGCGGAGGCCGCGTCGGCGATGTCGAAGCCGAACACGCCGGTGGCCACGATGGTCACGAAGAAGATGCCGAACTGCGCGGCGGCGCCGAACAGCAGCAGGAACGGGTTGGCGAGCAGCGGGCCGAAGTCGATCATGGCGCCGATGCCGATGAACAGCAGCAGCGGGAAGAGCTCGGTCTCGATGCCGGCGTCGAACAGGATCTGGAACGGTCCGGGCTCGGTGCCGGTCATGAGGACGCCGGAAGCCGGGATGTTCACCAAGATGGTGCCCAGGCCCATGGGCACGAGCAGCGTGGGCTCGTATTCCTTTTTGATACCCAGGTACATGAGGACGCAGCCGATGAGGATCATCGCGATGCGCCCGGGCTCGGCGATAAGCGCCTGCACGCCGTCGAGTAGGATTTCCATAGTGCCTCGTTTCTGGACGAAAACGCCGCCTTGCCGGCGGCGCGTTGGTGGTGTGCGCTTACGCGAGGGTGAAGAGCGTGTCGCCCGGGTTCACCATGGCGCCCTTCTCCACGTTGATGGAGGCGATGGTGCCCGCCTGCTCGGCGACGACCTCGTTTTCCATCTTCATGGCCTCGAGCACCATGACGGGTTGGTTGGCGGCGACGGTGTCGCCGACCTTCACGTGGATGTCGAGGATGGTGCCGGGCATGGGAGCGGTCTGCGCAAAGGACCCGGCAACGGCGGGGGCGGCGGGAGCCGGTGCCGGCTCGGGTGCCGGAGCGGGCGCGGCGGCGGGAGCCGGGGCGGGAGCGGGAGCCGGGGCGGCAGGCGCGGGCACGGCGCCGGCGGGCGTGGGTTGCGGCGCGCCGACCTCCTCCATCTCCACCAGATACTGGGTCCCGTCGATCGAGATCTTGAATTTACGCAGCATGGCTGCCCTCCTCTTTCATCTTGTAGATGTTCTTGACGGTGAATGAGCTCTCGGGGAGCGCGCCGGCGGCGAGTGCCGTGGCGATGATGGAGACCGTGCGGTGCTCGGGGTTGGCAACGAGGACGCGCTTGATGCGGAACTCGCTGGTGGGATGGTCTCCCGCGGCGATGGCGGAGGCGATGACGCAGGCGTGTGCGTGCTCGCGCGCATCGACGGGCAGGTACGCGGGGAGCAGCTCCCAGCTATCGTCCGCATCGGGACGCGCCGTTGCGGCGGCTGGCTCCGGTGCGGGTTTGGTGCTCGCCGGCGACGGTGCCGCGCCTGTGCTCGACTGCGCGCCGCCGCGCCCGGTGTGCCTCTTGATCCAAGAACGTAGTCCCATGGCCCTTCCTTTCCCGTGGGGCGCATGCCGAAAAACCGCGCTTGGGGCACGGCCTCACGACCGCCTATGCTAGCGAGATTTGTAGGAATTGTGGCGCTCGCGGGCGGCTTCTTCGGCGACTGGTAGGAATTAGGCGGGGAGGTGGTGTTTCGTTTTAGCACCTTTCTCCGATGGTGCGGTTCCGGCGGCCCGTGGTGGAGTGGCGGGGCGATTTGCGCGCCGTCCGCATGCCGGTCGGGCGGCGGAGTGGGTACAACAAGACAACGAGTGTCGCTTGTGGGAGGTGGGCCGTGGAGCGCGTCGAGGCCATTCGCAACAATCCGCTGTTCCGCGCGAGCATGGAGCGCATCGAGCGCGCCGAGGCCGAGCGGGAGTTTTGCCGTCACGGCATGTCGCACGTGCTGGACGTTGCCCGCATCGCGTGGATCACCGCGCTCGAGCGCAGGTGCCGCGTGCCGAAGGACGTGGTGTATGCGGCGGCCCTTTTGCACGATGTGGGCCGTGCCGAGCAGTACGCCACGGGTGAGGACCACGATGTCGCCGGCGCGCGCATTGCCGGGGAGATTCTGAAGGGGTTGCCCGCTCCCTTGCAGTTCGATGCCGCCGAGCGCTCGGCGATCCTCGCCGCCGTGGCGGGGCATCGCGGGCCGGCTGTGCCCGAGGCGCATGGGCGCGCTCCCGGTGGGGAGTTGGCGGGGGCGGTCCGCGGCTCCGGTGAGGCGGACGCCGGGGTGGCGGCGCGCGCTCCCGGGGGCTCGCCGCCCGATTCGTCTGCCCAAGGGCTGGGCGAGGTGCTGGCGCGCCTCGTCAAGGAGGCGGACAGCCGCTCGCGGGCGTGCTACGCCTGTCCAGCGCGGGACGGCTGTTATTGGCCCGACGAGCGCAAGAACCTGTCGCTCGATATATAAGTGCATGCATGCGCACGCGCGCGGGTGCATCTGCCCGGCGGGTGCGCGAACGGCCGTGAGGAGTGGAACATGGATACCAAGCATCTACCCGAGAACATCGTCGACGACCGCGGGGCGCTCGCCCGTCGCGAGGCGGGCCTTCCCGCCACGCGGACGCAGCTCGCCCGCATCGAGCCGGAGCGCCTGCACGCGCTCGACAGGATCTCGATCGAGGGGCTCGAGGTCTTTGCGAACCACGGCGTGTTTCCCGAGGAGAACGCGCTCGGCCAGAAGTTCGTGGTGAGCGTGACCCTCTATACCGATACGCGCCGCGCGGGGGAGACCGATGACCTCGCGGCGTCCATTCACTATGGCGAGGCCGCGCACGCGGTGGACGAGTTCATGCGCGCGCACACGTTCAAGCTCATCGAGGCTGCCGCCGAGGGCGTTGCCGCCATGCTGCTCGACCGCTACCCGCTGGCATACGGGGTGCGGGTCAAGCTGGAGAAGCCCTGGGCCCCCGTGGGCCTGCCGCTGCGCACCGTCTCCGTCGAGATCGAGCGCACCCGCGCGTAGCAGGCGCGCCCCGCGGGCGGCATGGGCGTTACGCGCGGATGGCGGGGCTCGGTCGTCGCTGTGATACAGTCGTGCGCAACACTGGCGGCCCGTGAGGAGGACGTTATGGATACTCGTTGCGATCGGCAAGACGAGGCGGGTGTTGCGCGCCCGCCGATGCGTTCGGGCGCTCCCGTTCCGCCTGCGGGGCTCGAGTTCATGCACCATGAGCCCGCCGGGGGAGAGACTTCGCGCCCGGCGCTCGATGGGGCGCCATCGAGTCCTGAGGGCCATGGGGTCCAATCGGGCCCTGAGACCCCATGTGCGGCGGTGTCAGGCCGCATGCCAAGCCCCATGTCAGATTTCGCATTAAATCCGGTGCTGGGCTCAGCGCCAGACTTCGTGTCGAGCTCCGCGCTGAACCCTGCGCCAAATACCATGTCGAGCCCGGCGTCGAGTCTTGCGTCCGGCCCTGCATCCGCACCCACGTCCGACCCCACATCGAGTCCCGCGCTCGGTCCCACGTCCGGTCTCGCGTCTAGCTCTGCTCCAAGCCCCGCGCCAAATCCCGCTTCGTCCGCCTCGCCAGCGATGCACGCCGCCAAGTGGGTCCTTGCCATGGTCTGCGTCGCCGTGCTGTACCTCGCGCTCCAAATCGCGGTCGCCATGATGGGCGGCACGGTGCTCGCCTTCGTCGAGGTTGCGCTGCACGGCGATGAGGGCGCGTATGGGGAGGCGCTCGCCAAAAGCGCGATATACGGCAACGGCATCCAAGTGGTGCTCGTCGCCTTTCAGCTCATCGCCGTCGCGGTCTTTTTGCCGTGGTGGCGACGCATGCGCCCGGGGTCGTTTGCGCAGCGCCGCGAGGACTTGGCGCCCAAGGGGGCGTCGCGTGCCAAGACGGTCGCGGCGCTTTTGCTCGTCGGCATCGCCGCGCAGTTTTTCGTGAGTGGGCTGCTGGGCCTGGTGGAGATGTTCGCCCCCGAGGCCATCGCGGAGTATTCCGAGATGATGGCAGATTCGAGTACGGGCATCTTCGTGCTGGTGGCCGCGGTGTCGACTGCGATCCTCGCACCCATCAACGAGGAGATCGTCTGCCGCGGCATCATGCTGGAGTACGCCATGCGCGCGGTGAGCCCCTGGTGGTCGGCACGCGAGCGCGCACGCCGTCATGCCGTTTCCGCACGGGCGTTCTGGGTCGCCAACATCCTGCAGGCGCTCGCGTTCGGCGTGCTGCACATGAATCTTATCCAGGGGAGCTATGCGTTCGCCCTCGGCATCGTGGAGGGCTGGGTCTTTTGGCGCACAGGCAAGCTGCGCTACTCGATCCTGCTGCATTTCGCCCTGAACGCCTCGTCGTATCTGGTGGCGCCGCTTGCTCCGTATATCAATATGCTGCCCGCGCCGGTGATGTTCGCCCTGTTTGGGGCGATGCTCGCGGCGGGCATATGGCTGTTCGACAACACCTGGGCACCTCAGGCACCTCAATTTAGGGACAGTCCCTAAATTGAGGTTAGGTTGCGGACGAACCGTGCCCCGAGAGTTAACTCTCGGGGCGCTTTTTTGCCGTATCTCCGGTAAAGCTGCCGCGAAAGTTAACTCTCGAGGAAGACCTATTAATCCCTGGGAAGCCCCCGTCGGCTGTCGGGGAGGCCCCAGGGTCACCGTGTCCGTCATAGGAGGGCGAGCGTCTTGGCGCAGTTCTCGCTCACGGGGCCGAGCATGCGTTCGCGCAGCTCGGCAGCGCCCGGAATGTTGTCCGCCTCGGCATCGTCAAACACCTCTGCCATGCTCATGGGTATCTCTTGCGCAAGGTCGGCCATGATCGCTGTGCAGGAATCTTCCGTGAACCCGGCTTTTTCGAGTGCCACGGCGAGTACGGGGTCGTTTCCGCCCGCATATCGATGGATCGCCCCTGCCCCCACGCGACCGAAACGATTCTCCCCTCCTATCGCCATGGCGAGGCGCCCCTTGCGGCGGAGGTTTTCATAGGCAAGCCCGGATGCGACGTCGTACATGGGGGCGAGCACGGCGTTTCGACCGCTGCCGAGTATGAGCGAGTAGTTTTTTGCGTGCGCGTCAGGGGCGCCAATGAGGCAGTTGTAGAACAGCATTTGCGTAAAGAGCAGCAGGTTGAGATGGGCGTTTCTTGTCGAGCAAAGCAGTCTGAGCACATCGTGGGTGGTGGGGCCGCCTTCGGCCGTGTACTTCCGATTTGGCATGACGCCGAGCGCTTGGCAAAAATCTTCTTGATGCAGTCGCGCGATTTGCCCCGACGCATCGAGGACACGGTCATAGCGCGACACGATGAGGGCGGGCTCGTCTTCAAAGAAGCGATATTCAACACCGGCCGCGTTGATTCCCGAGCGAGCTGCCGTCTTCATACACACGTACTCATTAAGCGCCTGGAGTTTGAATCCTACGACCCCATTTTTGAAAATGTGCGTTGTCGCGGCGGCGCCAATACATTCGCACCATGACTCATCGTGCAGGCCAAGCGCGAATTTGCCCTGGTTTCCACCGAGTGACCAGCTTTCCTCGCTGCCCATCCAAGAGGTGGTTTCGTCTTGGCGGATGGAGGAGAGCCGTTGGGCAATTTCATGCTCGCTCAGCGGGCTGTACCTCCCGGTCCGGTTGAGTACCGTTTCGAGGTCGGCCTCCTTGCAAAACTGAACGCCGCCTGGGCAGTCGCGTCCGATATGGGCGAGCAGTTCTATCGGATTGTTGGGGCGGACTTCGAATTCGAGAGCGATTGCGCGCCGTTGCGTCTCGCTATCGGGGAGCAGTCCGAACAGATACGGCAAAAGGACATCTTGCGAGTAGATGCGATTCGAGACGGGCATGGAGAGCGAGAGGGGAGTACCTCGATAGCTCTCGTCGTAACGAAAGCTCATGAGCCCCGCTTCGTTCTGCAAAAGCGTCCCCGCGACCGTGCCACTCACGATTGTCTTGAGTGAAGTTGTCGCCATGGTCTACCTCGCAATCCCGATGAAGGGAGGCGTGTCTGCTGTAGCCAGCTTTATGCCTTGGTCGCGCGCGATTTCTGCGAGAAGATCCTGGTAGGCGGTGGAGGGATCGGGCATGCGTACACTGCTTGAGCTTTGCGCCGGTGCTCGTCTTTTCCGATTGCCAGGCGTCGTGTGCGCAAAGCCGTTGGCCGCTGTTTTTGGATGAGGGGTCGATGCGACCTGGATGTCGTTGTCGGCTTGCGCTTGCCCGATACTCTCGCCCTGCGCGGCGAGTCCGATGCCGAGCGCGCTGAAGACGGCCAGGAGCTTGTCGAGGCGGATCCCGGTGGCATCGCCGAGCTCGAGTGAGGCGAGCAGGCGCTCGGAAACGCCCGACGCCTCTGCGAGCTGGGCGCGCGTGAGACCCTGGTGCTCGCGCGAGCGGCGCACGTAGATGCCGGCTTGGCGCGGCGTGACGATTGGCAGCGTATTCATGGGAGCCTCCTCATGCAAAAGTATGCAGTTTAGTCTATCTGCAAAAGTCTGCATATTCAAGCAGGATGCACCCACCTCAAATTAGTGCCTGTCCCTTTTTTGAGGGGGCTTCTACTTGGAGCGCTTGGGTTTTTGCGGGACCGCTCGGGCGGGTCGTGCGTTGGCGGTGTCGTGGCCGTGCGTCACCGCCGCACGCTCGAAGAGCGTGAAGGCGTCGAGCACCTCATCGGCGGAGAAGATGTTGCTTTTTTTGTTGCGGGCATTTTGCACGAGAACGCCGTTGTCAACGAGCGTCTGTATGGCATTGCGTGCCGCCTCGCGGCTGCGGCCCGTCAGCCGTGCGGCGGACTGTATGCTCACCACGGGTGTTCCCGGAAGTACGTCCAATAGGCGCTCGGCAGCTGATCCCCTGCGCGGCCGCACGCGCTCCACCCAGGATGCGCGCAGGCATTCGATGCGCTCCTCAAAAGATCGCGCAAGCCCGCAGGCATCCACGACGGCGCTGCAGAAGTACCGTATGAATGCCTCCTGCGCTGAGCGCAGCTCGTCATCTTCGGTGCAGTGCAACTTTTCAAGAGCGTCGATATACGTCCCGCGATTCGAGGCGATGGACATCGATATGGGCGGCAGGGTCCGTTCCATGAGACCACCCGACCGCAGGACGAGCAGCGTGAGGGCTCTTCCGGTGCGTCCGTTCCCGTCGGCAAACGGGTGGATTGACTCAAATTGCGCATGCGCAAGGGCTGCCTTCGCCACGGAGGGCAGTCCACTGGTATTGCAGAAGCGCAGAAGGTCGTCGATGAGCCGAGGCACCTCCTCCGGCACGGGGGGAATATAGGAGGCTCCTACGGGGTCGAGCGCCGATCCACCGATCCAGTTCTGCTCCGTGCGCACGATGCCTCCACGGTCCTTAAGGAGGTCGTCTGCCAGGAGCTCCGCGTTGATTTGCTTGAGGAGCGCCAGGTCGATGGGGTCGCCATGATGTGCGGAAAAGACGTGCTCGTGCATGATTTGGATATTCGCGAGAATTGCCGCTTCGGTAGAGTCCGGGCGCGGGGTGACGCCAATTTCCACGAGCGCCTCATGCTCCAGGAGGCGCTTGGCGCTCATGGAGAGGCCTTCGATACGCGATGACGCAACCGCCTCGGAGCGCATAAGGAGCCGTGCCAGGGATTCGGTGTTGGTGAGGGTGACGCCTTGTGAATCGAGGCGGATGATCGCCTCGGAGGCCCGTGAGATGGCCAGCATGGTTTGCTCGGAAAAGGAGAATTC
>SAMEA3387516__coassemble_4847_pt1 | contig 8366 bp, 7 predicted proteins | sample SAMEA3387516__metabat2_low_PE_013 | metagenome-assembled genome bin SAMEA3387516 (sample SAMEA3387516) | Felis catus | biome: Faeces | place: United Kingdom | collected 2012
CCGCGAGGTGTGGTTGGTGCATCCCCCTGTGAGCGGCTGCGGCGTGTGGCTGGCGCGTCTCCCCGTGGAAAACGACGTCGTGCGGTTGGTGCGCATCCCTTTAAACGCCAGCGACGTGTATCTACAGCGCGCTTTCGTAGATCGTTCGCGCGTCCTCGAGCGTGAGGGCTGCGAACGTACCGAACGACTCGCCTCGGTTGACCTTGAGGCCCGCGAGGAGCTGGTCGACATCCCTCTCGGTGACGCCGAGCTCGCCGAGCGTCTCGGGCATGCCGATGGATATGAAGAACTCCTGCAGCGCGTCGATGGTGGCCTCGACGGCGTCGTGGACGGCGCGCTCGGGCGTGACTTCCTCATCGATGTCGGACAGGTCGTCCACGTCCGGGTCGACCGGCTCGATGCCGAAGACCTCCGCGCCAAAGGTCAGGAACCGCTCGGGATGGGACGTCCACACATGGCGCATCCACGCGGGGAAGATCACGGCAAGGCCTGCCCCGTGCGTGATGGCGGGGTCGAGAGCGGAGAGCTCGTGCTCGAGGCCGTGGCAGGTCCAGTCGCCGTCGCGCTTTCCGGGAATGCCCAGGCCGCAGCCCGCGATGCCGTTGTGGGCCAGGGTTCCAATCCACATGAGCTCGGCGCGCGCGTCATAGTTCTTTGGGTCCGCCATCACGACCGCGGCGGCGTCAATGGCGGCCCGGATGAGACCGCAGGCGAGGTTGTCCGTGGCGTGAACCGCGGGCTCGCCGGAGAAGAAGCGCTCCATGATGTGGGCGATCATGTCGGTGACGCCGGCCGCCGTCTGGTAGGGCGGCAGGGTGAACGTGAGCTCGGGGTCGAGGAACGCGATGGCGGGGCGGATGAGCTCACTGTTGCAGCCGCATTTGAGCCCCACCTCGTCGTTGCTGATCACGCAGGAGTTGGACGCCTCCGATCCCGATGCGGGGATGGTTACCACGGCCGCGACCGGCAGGCAGCGCGAGACGGTCGCCTTCTTTGCCCAGAAATCCCACGGGTCGCCGTCGTAGCAGGCCCCGATCGCGATGGCCTTGGCGCAATCCATGGCCGAGCCGCCGCCGACCGGCAAGACGACGTCCACCTGCTCGGCGCGCGCCAGGGCGACGCCCTCGCGCACGAGCCCGATCTCGGGGTTGGGGCGCACGCCGCCGAGCTCGACATGCGAGACGCCCGCTGCATCGAGGGACGCCATGACGCGCGCGAGCGTCCCGGTGCGCACGACGGAACCCTGTCCGTAGACGATGAGGGCCCGGGCGTGGCCCGCTGCGGCGAGCTCCTCGCCCACATGGTCGGTGACCCCGCGCCCGAACACGAATTTGGTGGGGGAGCAGAAGGTGAAGTTGTTCACGGGTGTCCTTTCGCGTTAGTAGCCCAGGCTCTCGCCCACGAGCACGACGTGTATGCGGTCGGCGTGGCGCGAGTGCCGCGTGATGACTTCCTGACAGCACATGCAGCCCTTGGCGTGGCAGTCGGCGCAAACGCCCGTGAGCTCGCAGGGCGTGGCCGTGTGCAGGCGCGTCGCGTTGAGCGGGCAGGTCACGGTGCGGATGCGCTTGAGGCCGCTCTCGACGTCGGAGACGACCTTGTTCATGCCCGCGATGACGCACACGTGCTTGGGGCCGTGGAGCAGCAGGGCGAGGCGATTGGCGTTGCCGTCGATGTTCACGAGCTCGCCGTCGAGGGTGATGGCGTTGGCGCCCATGAAGAACCAGTCGGCGCTCACCTGGCGTCGCCACATCTCCTCCTGCTCCTCGGGCGTCGTGGCGAGGGCACGGTCGATCATGGGGTGCCCGTCGGCCTCGAGGGCCGCCTTGATGCCGCTTTGAGTGAACGAGACGCTGCCGCCCCATGTGACGCTCTGGCCGGGCGCCACCAGGCTCTGCGCGAGCGCGACGGCCTCGTGCGCCGTGTCGCAGTAGTGTCCGGTCATGTTGCGCAAAGACAGCTTTCGTATGATGGCGCTCGCCGTTGCGCGGTGCGCCGCGCGTTGCACGTTATCCATGATTCCTCCCGTCATATGGCGTGTCCCGTATGTCCATTATGGCCCGTTCCATGCGCATCGCGCTCGATGTTGCGGATATCGTCGAAGGGTATGACGGTCTGCACCACCTGCAGCCGGCGAAACGTCGTGTCGATGCGCGCCACCATGCCGGACACGGTCCGGTAGGCATCCCAGTCGTAATAGGTCACGCGGACCAGGTCGCCCTTCTTGATCTGCGTGATGGTGCGCGAGAGCGCGATCGCCTCGTCCTCGGTGAGCTCGTGGCGCTCCTCGGTGATGCGCTCTTGCCGCCGCGCCAGCTCGTAATAACCCGTGAGGGCCGCGAAGGGCATGAACTGGGCGGCGCGACTGGCGCGCGGCCGCCCGTTCGCGGTGAATCCCGCCGCGGGCGCCGCCCCGCCCTGCCGGCTCGCCGCGGGGCCGTGGTCTTGTCCCCGCGCGGCGCCTGCGTCGAGGGGAGCCCCGGTGGGCTGCCCCACACCGCCGCGTCGCCGACTCTCGTCATACATGGTGTCCTCCCACTTGCTCGTTGCGCTCCCGCCCCGTGGCCTCGGGGCGCAGGCTCCTGCCCATCACGAGCGCGTTTTTGCCGTAGCGCCCCTTGACGCCGATGATCGCCTTTTGCAGGTCGCGCTCGCGCGCCTCGGCCTCGACGTCGGTGAACAGGTTGACGGTCGCGAGCTCCTCGGGCAGCAGGTCGCCAAAGCCGATGCTGATGCGCTTGACGGGGCGCCGGGGATCGACCGACTCCGCGTACAGCTGCTCGAAGTAGGCCATGAGCCTCCTGCGCGAATTGGTGCGTTCTCCCAGCTTGCGCTGCTTGCCGGCGTGCGCGTAGCCGCTCTTGGCGCCCACGCGCCGCGTGCCGTGCTCGCCGGTGAACGTCTCGTCGCCCCGGGCGGCCTCGGCCATGAGGTCGCGCGTGGCGCCCGGGCCCGCCTGCGGGCGCCGCCCCGTCCCTCCCTGTCCCGGGCGGGAGGTGCTGCGCGGGATGTCCTCCGCCGTGCTGCTGCGCCGTCTTCCGCAGCCATCGCGGTAGGAGGCGCTGCCGCTCACATCCAGGCGGCGCACCTCGCGCGCCTCGCTTGCGTACCCCACGTAGAGCGATATCGAGCTGGCCACCACGCCCTGGTCGACCAGATCGAGCACGGAGGCGTCCACCATCTCGCGCAGGACGGTGAGGGCCTCGTCGTAGCTGTAGTTGCGGGAGAGCACCTGGCCGTTCACCATCGAGCTCGCCTGGGGGCGGTACGCCTGGATCTCGGCGATGGTGCAGGGCTCCCGGCCATGCGCGTGGTCGATGAGGTACTCGGCGTTCACGCCGAACTCGCGGTAGAGGATGCGCTCGTCCAGGGCCGCAACGCCCATGAGGTCGTGGACGCGGTACTTGGCGAGGCGGCTGGCGATGCCCGGGCCGATCCCCCAGATGTCCGTGATGGGGCGGTGCCTCCACACGTCTTGCCTGAAGCGCTCCTCGTCCAGCACGCCGATGCCGTCGCTCTCGTGCTTGGCAGTGATGTCGAGCGCGACCTTCGCCAAAAAGAGGTTGGGGCCGATGCCGGCGGTCGCCGTGATGCCCGTGCGGGCGAACACGGCACCGCGCAGCTCGTCGGCGAACTGCCGCGCGGTGAGACCGTAGAGCGGCAGGTAGGGGGTCGCGTCGATGAAGCACTCGTCGATCGAGTACACGTGGATGTCCTGCGGGCTCACGTATTCGAGGTAGATGCCGTATATGCGCGCCGACATCTCCATGTAGTGGCGCATGCGGGGCTTGGCGGCGATGTAGTCGATGTTCTGCGGGATCTCGAAGATGCGGCAGCGGTTGCGCACGCCGAGCTTCTTCATGGCGGGCGTGATGGCCAGGCAGATGGTCGAGGTGCCGCGCGCGGTGTCCGCAACCACCAGGTTCTGCGTGAACGGGTCGAGCCCGCGCTCCACGCACTCGACGGAGGCATAGAACGTCTTGAGGTCGATGCAGATGTAGGTGCGCTCCCGCTCGCACGCGCGGCGGGCGCGCGGCGCAATGTCGGCACCTGCGGGTGCGGCTCCTTCGGGGCCCGCGTGCATGGCGGTGTCGGCGCGCCTCCCGTGCACCTGGTCTCTCATGTCGCCTCCTTTCGAACATGTGTTTCTAGAACCTGTGTTCGATAGTACGCTCCCGTCCGGACATTCGTCAAACGCCCCGAGGAGCTGTGGGTTTGGCGAAGACCCGCTGTTTGGGGACGCGCGGGGTAGAATGCCGCCATGGAAACGGCACAACATGTTCGATGGACGCGAGCCCGATGGAGGTCCCATGGCAGACGAACGGCGAAAGGCGGACGGCGTTGCGGGGGAGGGCCTCGCGGGGGACGCCCACGCGCAGGGGCTCGGCCCGCGCGCGGGGTCGCTTCTCTACGAGAACCGCCGCATCGTGATCGCATCCGCGTGCCTGCTCGTGTTCATCGTCTTGCTCAACCGCGTGCTGGCCGGGCAGATCATGGCGCTCGACCGGGCGGCCATCGCGCTCATGGTGGGGCACGTGCGTGCCGCATGGCTGACGCCCATCATGGAAGTCATCTCGTTCATGGTCACGCCCATCCCGCTCATCGCCTGCCTCTTCGCGATTTCGCTCGGCGCCCGCGCCCGCGGTGTTCGCGGCGTGGGGGCACTGTGCGCGGTCAACCTGGTGGGCTCGACCGTCCTCAACCAGGTCCTCAAGTTCATCATCCAGCGCCCGCGCCCCGACGTTTCCCTGCGCCTGGTCGATATCGGCGGGTTCAGCTTTCCCTCGGGGCACTCCATGGCGGCCATGGCGTTCTTCGGGCTGCTCGTCTGGCTCGTGTGGCACCGCGTTCGCGACCCGCGCCTGCGCACGGGGCTCTGCGCCCTGCTGTGCATCGCGATCGTCGCCGTGGGGTTCTCCCGCGTGTACCTGGGCGTCCACTACGCGTCCGACGTCATCGCCGGGTTTTGCGCCTCGCTGATCTGGCTGGCCGTGTATACCAAGGTCGCCGGGCCGTTGCTGGCCGCGCCGGAGCGCGTGGACTAGGTCTCGAGGGCCAAAGGTCCCAAGCCGCGCGTGAGACCCCTTCGTCCCTGCGGGCAGGTACAATGAGACGCGTATGAACTGAAGGACAGGTCGGGAGGTTCGCATGGACGAGTTGAAGCTTGCAGGCGATGGCACGGTGGACGCGGGTGCCGGCGACGGGTTCCTCCGCATCGCCGCCGCGACGCCCCAGATTCGCGTGGGCGACGTGAAGGGCAATGCCGAGGCGATCCTCGCGTGCGTGCGCCGCGCGGCGGACGAGGGGGTGCGCGTCCTCGTGCTTCCCGAACTCTGCCTCACCGGGTACACCTGCGCCGACCTCTTCCACGACCGCGCCCTCCTGCGCGCGTGCGAGAACGCGCTCGCCTGGCTGCTCGATAAGACCAGCACCGTGCCCGTGTTCTTCACGGTGGGCATGCCGTGCGCGAACGACGCGGGCGTCTACAACTGCGCCGCCTGTTGCTGCGCGGGCCAGCTGCTCGGTATGAGCGTCAAGAACCACCTGCCCAACTACCGCGAGTTCTACGAGGGTCGCTGGTTTTCCCCGGCGCCCTCTGGCCTGTGCTACACGACGCGTCCGATCGCCCATCGATCGGTTCCCTTCGGCGCGGGCCTCGTGTACCGCTGCATCGACGAGGGCTGCTCGGACGTGGTCATCGGCGTCGAGATCTGCGAGGACCTGTGGGTCCCCAACCCGCCCTCCACGGCGATGGCGCTCGAGGGCGGGGCGACCGTGATCTTGAACCTCAGCGCCTCCGACGAGGTGATTGGCAAGTCCGCCTACCGCCGGGACCTCGTGCGCGGCCAGTCCGCACGCCTGTACTGCGCCTACGCGTACGCCAACGCGGGGGAGGGCGAGTCCACCACGGACCTCGTCTTCGCCGGCGAGAACCTCATCGCGGAGAACGGATCCCTGCTCGCGCGCACCGAGCTGTTCACGCGCGATATGGCCGTGGCCGACGTGGACCTCGACATGCTCGTCGCCGAGCGCCGTCGCTCCAACACGTGGGCGCGCCCGGCGGGGGAGCCCGCGATGTATCGCGAGGTTGCCTTCTCCTTCGGCGGCGTGGGCGGCATGCTCGCTCCCGCGACATCGGCGGGGGAGGGCTTCATGTCCTGCACCTTTGCCGTCGACGATGACGGGACCAGACCGACCCCTGAGCAGGTCGCCGAGATGGGCTTGGCCCCCGCGAGCGTGTATCCCATCATGCGCTCCGCCCTCGATGCCTCGCGCGTCGCTCCGCGCACCCCGTTCGTGCCCGCGGGCGAGGCGGCGCGCGCCGAGCGCTGCGAGACCATCTTCAACCTGCAGGCGGCGGGCCTCAAGACCCGTCTTGCGCACACCTTCACCAAGCATGCGGTCATCGGCCTCTCCGGTGGGCTCGACTCCACGCTCGCCCTGCTCGTCACGGTGCGCGCCTTCGACGCGCTGGGTCTGCCGCGCTCCGGCATCCACGCCGTGTCCATGCCCGGCTTTGGCACCACGAGCCGCACCAAGTCCAACGCCGAACGCCTGGCCGAGCACTTGGGCGTCGACTTCCGCACCATCGCCATCGGCGAGGCGGTGAGCCGCCACTTCGCCGACATCGGGCACGATCCGAGCGTGACCGACGTGACCTACGAGAACGCCCAGGCGCGCGAGCGCACCCAGATCCTCATGGACCTCTCCAACGAGGTCGGCGGCTTCGTCATCGGCACGGGCGACCTGTCCGAGCTCGCCCTCGGATGGGCCACGTACAACGCCGACCACATGAGCATGTACGGCGTCAACGCGGGTGTGCCCAAGACGCTCGTGCGCCATCTCGTGGCCTACGCGGCCGACGTCTTCGGCGGCGAGACCGCGACGACCCTGCGCGACGTGCTCGCCACCCCCGTCTCGCCGGAGCTCTTGCCGCCGACGGGCGACGGCCAGATCGCGCAGCGCACCGAGGAGCTCGTCGGCCCATACGAGCTGCACGACTTCTTCCTCTACCACATGCTGCGCCATGGGTTCGCCCCGGGCAAGATCTACCGCATGGCGTGCCGCGCGTTCGCAAAGCCCGAAGGCGAGGGCGCTCCCGCCTACGCGCCGGCCACGATCCTGTATTGGCTGCGCACCTTCTACCGGCGCTTCTTCGCCCAGCAGTTCAAGCGCAGCTGCCTGCCGGACGGGCCCAAGGTGGGATCGGTCTCCGTGAGCCCGCGCGGCGACTGGCGCATGCCGAGCGACGCGAGCGCGGCCCTTTGGCTCGAGGAGATCGACAGCCTGAGCGCGTGATCGAGGCGACAATGGGGATTTGAGGGGGCTTGTGATGGACGAACGCCATGATGAGGACAGGGTTCTCGAGGCCCTCCACGACGCTTGCGACGTGGAGACCTCGCCGCTGGGACCGGACGGTGTCTATGCGGATGGTCGGATCGAGCCGGCGACGTACCTCTATACCCGCGTTCAGCGCCTCGCGCCCCGTCCGTTCAAGAAGATCGCCCCTCGCATCGCCGTCGCTGTGTGCGGCTTGAGCCTGCTTACGGTCTTCATCCGCATGATGTCCGGTATCGAGACGGGATGGATCGCGGTGCTTTTGCGGGTCGGCGGGGCTCCCTTCGGTCTTGTCGTCGGCGTCTTCTTCCTGTATATCGGCCTGCACTTGATGTTTGAGCGCTCGGTGCCGGATGCGGACGGCAAGCGTCCGGGGCTGGGGGAGGGGTGCCTCATGCGCTGCCTCGCGGCGCCGTCCTCGCTCCTTTTGGGCGTGGGTATTTTCTGGGCGTTCGGCATCTTGCCGCTCATCGATGCGTCCGGCGTATGGCATCCGAGCAACACCGAGCTCGTCGAGTTCGAGGTGAGCCGCAGCCGCAAGGGCAATTACTCGCTGTCGGGGACCACGCGCGAGGGCGAGTCCTTCTACAGCGTCGTCGATAGGGGGTTCTACGAGCATTTTCGCGACGTGTCCGCCGCATCGCTGCAGCTCGAGTATCTCCCGGGTTCCAACGTCGTCCTATGGGCGGCTCCGGGAGGTGCGGAAGGGTAGGGCCCGTCTTGCGGACGCCCCCGCGCCCTTGAACCTGTTTCATCCCGCTCGCCCCGGGCGTGCCATAATGGACGCGTTCGCGCATTGAGAGAAAGGTCCGATATGGAATTCGCAGATAGGCTCGACCGCTTCGGCGCGGAGGTGTTCTCCTCCCTCAACGCCCGGCGCGTGGCGCTCGAGGAGCAGGGGCGCACCATCTACAACCTCTCGGTGGGCACCCCCGACTTCGCCCCGTACCCGCATGTGGTCGACGCCCTGACCAGCGCGGCGGCCGACCCGCAGATGTGGAAGTACTCCCTGCGCGACCTGCCCGAGC
>SAMEA3387516__coassemble_4862_pt1 | contig 8310 bp, 6 predicted proteins | sample SAMEA3387516__metabat2_low_PE_013 | metagenome-assembled genome bin SAMEA3387516 (sample SAMEA3387516) | Felis catus | biome: Faeces | place: United Kingdom | collected 2012
GAGCCGTTCACGAAGGTGATCTGCTCCACGGGCAGCCCGCCGTCGAGCGCGTCGGCCACCTCCACGATGGAGTGCTCGCCCATGCCGTAGAGCAGCAGGTCCGCGCCGGAGTCGAGTAGGACCGAGCGCTTGAGCTTGTCCTGCCAGTAGTCGTAGTGGGCCAAGCGGCGCAGGCTCGCCTCGATGCCGCCGATGATGATGGGCTTGTCCTTGAAGGTACGGCGGATGAGGTTGCCGTACACGGTGACGGCGCGGTTGGGGCGCGCCCCGGCGCGTCCGCCGGGGGTGTAGGCGTCCTCATGGCGCGGCTTCTTGTTCACGGTGTAGTGGTTCACCATGGAATCCATGTTGCCCGCCGAGACGAGGAAGCCGAGGCGCGGCTCGCCGAGCGCGGAGATGCTCGCGGGGTCGGTCCAGTCGGGCTGGCAGATAACACCCACGCGGTAGCCGTGCGCCTCGAGCACGCGGGTGATGATGGCCATGCCGAAGCTGGGGTGGTCCACATAGGCGTCGCCACATACATAGACGAAGTCGCACTGGTCCCAGCCCCGGGCGTCCATGTCCGCGCGGGAGACGGGGAGGAACGCCTCGCGCCCCGGACGTCCCTTGGTGCCGGGGCAGCGCGCGCAGGCCGGTTTGGAATGTGGGGTTTTCGCCTTGGCGCGATTGCCGGCGGAGCGCTTGGGGGCCGTGCTGTTTTTGGCTGCCGTGCCGTTTTTGGCGGGATGCTTGGGCATGCTGCTCACTTTCGCTCAGGTTGCATGCGGTTAGCATACGCCATCTTCGCGTGAGGGGAGCGGACGCGCCGCGCGGCGCTTTTAGTCTACGAACCAGAACCAGCTAAAGAGTCCCAGATAGGGCAGGCTCAGCACGTACAGCACGGTTGCCGCGATGACAAAGCCCGTGCGCGCGCCCGCGCCCGAGCGCGTCCGCTTGATTTCGCGAACGGTGAGGACGATCGCGGCGATGAGCGCGATCAATGCCAGGAGGGCGAGTCCCAGCGACAATGCGGCAAGGCCGATGCCCGCCGCCACGACCGGTGCCATGAGCAGGGCGCAACCGCAGCCGCCGGGGCTGTAGACGCGCTGCGAGGACGCGGCGCGTGGGCGCGGCGCCGTTGGGGGCGCGGTGGAGAGGGGCGTGGCGGGGACCGGTGCGTTGGGGAGGGGCGCGTCGGGAAGGGCTGCGGTGGGGAGGGATGTGCCGTTGAGCGGCGCGGCGGCCGCGCGCGTGCTTGCGATATCGTCCTTCGTGTCGGCACTGCGCTTTGAGGGTCCCATGGCTCGTCCCGCTTTCTAGTCGATCGTATCGCCGGCGTGGTTCCGCCCGACGATGCCGCGCGCCCCCACGAGGGTGCGCGTCTTGGGGTACCAGCGCACCTCCGCCATGGGCTCGTCAAGGACGGCCGCGACTTGCGGCCAGTCGGCGGCGTTGACGGAGAGGTGCGCGTCCGCCCGGCGATGCTTGACGGACTCGCCGTTCTTGTACAGGGTCACCTCGTACGTGGTGGGCGTGAGTACCGCGCCGCGTCCGCTCGGCTGGTCGATGCTGAACTCGTAAAACGCAAAGGTTTCCTGCCGCCATCCACCGTTCAGGTCGTCGATAACCTCGCTGCAGGAATACGCGCCTCCCACAAGCGAGACGAGGGCAAAGACGCCGCAAAACGCGACGAGTACGGCTGAACCGGTGTGTTGGTAGCTGATGGGGTGCTGTTTGCGGTGGCGCCTGTAGATGAAGGGAATGGCGCCAAAGGCGATGGTGAGCGCGATGCCGAACGGCCCCGTGCTGTCTGCGGAGGCCAGTGCCCCCATGGCGAGGAAAAACGGCACCACGTAGCAGAGAAATCCCAAAACGATGCCGAGCATCTCCCGGCCGAGCTGGCTGGAGTCGACGTGCTTGCGATGCATGCGTTGCAGGTAGACGCAGGGGGTGAAGAGCGCCATGGCGATGCCGAACAGCACAAAGGAGACGCCGATAGCGGAGCGGTTGTAAAGCCCCGCCATGCCGATGCTCGTGCAAAAGCGGCTGTAGACCATGATGCCAAAGGCGACGAAGAGGACCGCGCAACCGATGATGACGATGGTTGCCTGCCTGCGGCTGGCGGTGGAGGTGGTGTGTGCCATGCGGACCTCGATCGGGCGTGCCGGTGGTGTCGATAATCCCATGCGTGCGATGGGATTTGTTCAATGTAACACAGCCCGACCGCGCCTCCCGCCCGCGTTTCGGTGAGGTGCGGGCGGGAGGCCGGTACGTGCTACATCAGGCGGTCGAGTGCGGCGGGAAGCTCGGTGAGCGACGGCAGCACCTCGGCGCAGAGCTCGCGGATCTCGTCCGTGGGCTCGTTATAGTCGGGGACCATCACCACGTGCATGCCCGCGGCGGCGCCGGCGCGCACGCCGTTGAAGGAGTCCTCGACGGCGATGCACTGGGCGGGGTCGACGCCCAGGCGCTCGGCGGCGACGAGGTACACGTCGGGCGCGGGCTTGTGGTTCTCGATGTCCTCCTTGAACACGGTGACGTCGAAGGAGTCCATGAGACCAAAGCGCGTCATGTTGTTGATGGAGTACTCGCGCCCGCTCGAGGTGGCGAGCGCGACGCCAAGGCCGCGATCCTTGGCGGCGGCGATGGCCTCGGCGGCACCGGGCTTGAGCTCGAGGTCGCGTTCCATGGCCTCCATGAAGATGCCCGCCTGGTGCTCGAAGAGGCGCTCCGTGAGGTCGGGGTCGCCAAACTCGGCGTTGATGATCTCCTTGGCGTTGGGGATGCTGCAGCCCACAAAGGCGTGCAGGATCTCGCTGGAGAGCGTGATGCCAAGGTCGCTCGCCGCGCGGCGCCAGGAGGATTGGCTCACGCGCTCGGTGTCGATGAGCGTGCCGTCCATGTCGAAGATGACAGTTTGCATGAGGGGTCCTTTCGAGACGTTGACTGGGCAGCATGGTAGCAGGTTTTGCGCGCCCGCGGTCGCGTGCGGCGGGCGGCGGGCATGCGGGCGCGCGGTGTGGCATGCGGGCGCGCGGAGGGCGGGCGGCAGGCATGCGGCGCGGTGCACGGCGCGGTGCGGGGGTCTGTGGCGGCGAGCGGCGTGCGTGCGGGCACACGGAGGACGCGCGGAGGGTGCGGTGTGGCATGCGGGTGCGCGGCGGCGAGCGGCGGGCAGTGGGCGCGTTCGTTACAGCAGCTCCCCGTGAGCACGGACGTACCACGCCTTGGCGATGCTCGTGAACAGCAGGTAGCCCGCCATCATCGCGGCGAGCACGCCAAAGAACGCGGCCGGCAGCGGCACGAGGCCGAGCGCCTCGCGCACGCCGGGCGCGTACGGCATGAGGGTGACGGCGCCCACGCCCAGCGCGGTGAGCAGCGTGAGCGAGGCGGCGGGCCTGCTCTGGACAAACGGCAGGCGCTCGGTGCGCAGCAGGTGGATCACCAGGGTCTGTGTCCACATGGACTCGACGAACCAGCCGGTCTGGAACACGAGCGCGAACAGCGCGCGCTGGTCGGGGGTGGCGAGCGCCTCCCACGGCGCACCCGCCACGAGCGGGCACACGATCCAGAACAGGGCGGCAAAGGTGAGGATGTCGAAGACTGAGCTCACGGGACCGAGTCCCAGCATGAAGCTCACGATGCCGCGCGCGTCCCAGGTGCGCGGCCGTGCCAAGAACGAGCTGTCCACCCGATCCCAGGGCAGCGCCACGCAGCTCACGGTGTACGCCATGCCCAGCAGGAGCAGCTGCAGGGCGCTCATGGGCAAAAACGGCAAAAACGCCGCGGCAACCAGCACGGAAAGGACGTTGCCGAAGTTGGAGCTCGCCGTGGTCTTGATGTACTTGATGGTGTTGCCGTAGGTGCGGCGCCCCTCCACGATGCCGCGCGCGAGCACGGTGAGGTCCTTTTTGAGCAGGATGATGTCGGCCGACTCCTTGGCCACGTCGACCGCGGTGTCCACCGAGATGCCGCAGTCGCTCGCGAGCATGGCCGCCGCGTCGTTGATGCCGTCGCCCATAAAGCCCACCGTGTGCCCTCCACGCTCGCGCAGAACGCGAACGATGCGGGCCTTCTGCAGGGGAGAGAGCTTGGCGAAGAGCCCCGTGCGCTCGGCGCGCTCGGCCAGCTCGGCATCGGTGAGCGCATCGATGTCGGTGCCGGTGAGCATGTCGCGGGCGTCGATGCCCACCTGCTCGCAGACGGTGGCGGCGACGGCGGCGTTGTCGCCGGTGAGGACCTTGACGCTCACGCCCAGGCCGCCGAGCTCCTGCACCGCGGCCTTGGCGCTCGCCTTGGGCGGATCGAGAAACGCTAGGTAGCCGATGAGCGTCATGTCATGCTCGTCATCGGCGGTGAGGTCGCGCACCGGCACGTCGTTCTTCTGCGCCACGCCCACCACGCGCATGCCGCGCTCGTTGAGGCGGCGCACGCGGTCGAGCACCTGCGTGGCGAGCTCCGGCGTGAGCGGCAGAACCTCGGCACCCACCTCGACCTCGCTGCACACGCCGAGCATCTCCTCGACGGCGCCCTTGGTGATGAGCTGGCGCTTGCCCGTGCCGTCCTCGACCACCACGCTCATGCGCCGGCGGTCGAAGTCGAAGGGGATCTCGTCTGCCAGGTGCCACTGGCTGCGGGCGGCGGCGATCGCTGCGGCCTCGGGGGAGATGCGCGTGCCGAGAGCGCCGGCGCCCGTTGCGATTGGAGATGCTTCCAGCGAAGAGCGATTGCGGGTTGCGTCATCGCCTGCGGAGGTGGTCTCCGGCGCTTGCGGTGAGGAGCTCTTGACGGTTGCGCCGGCGTTCGTTTCGGCTGCGTGCGTCGGGGCGACTCCGGAATCGTTGCGCTCCTGGGCCTCACCCGCTCGGGCGTCCATGCTCGGCCCGCCTGCGGCAAGGGCCTCGGCGCGCTCGATGATCGCCTCGTCCATGAGGTTGCGCAGGCCCGTCTGGAACAGGCTGTTGAGGTAGGCGTGGCGCAGCACTCGGTCGCTCGGCGCGCCCAGCACGTCCAGATGGCGCTCGAGCACGATCTTGTCGCGCGTGAGGGTGCCCGTCTTGTCACAGCACAGCACGTCCATGGCGCCCAAATTCTGGATGGACGAGATCTCCTTGACCACCACGTCGTGCGCGCGCATGGCCTCGGCGCCGCGCGCGAGGCAGGTCGTCACGATGACGGGCAGCATCTGCGGGGTGATGCCCACGGCGACGGAGATGGAGAACAGCAGCGCGTCGAGCCAGTCGCCCTTGGTGAGGCCGCAGAGCACGAACACGATGGGGCACATGACGAGCATGAACCCCACGAGCACGCGCGAGACGGACGCCACGCCCACGTCGAAGCTCGTGGCGGTGGGCCGCGCGTCGAGCTCGCTCGCGATGCCTCCCAGGTAGGTGCATGCGCCCGTGGTCACGACGACGCCCGTGCCCGAGCCGCTTTGCACGGTGGTGCCGGCGAAGGCGAAGTTCGCGCAGTCGTCGATGGTGAGGGTGCGGTCACGTGGCGGCTCGACGGGAGCGGCCGTCTTTTCCACGGGGTCCGACTCGCCGGTGAGCGCTGCCTGCGTGAGGAAGAGGTCCCTGGCTGAGACGACGCGCAGGTCGGCGGGGATGATGTCGCCCGCGGCGAGCTCGATGAGGTCGCCGGGCACCACGTCGGACAGCGGGATCTCCGCCGCGCCCGTGTCGGCGCGCACGCAGCGGCAGGTGATGGTGACGAGGCCCTTGAGCGCGTCGGCCGCCGCCGCGCCGCGCGTGTCCTGCCAGAACGAGATGCCTCCGGAGATGAGCACCATGACGCCGATGATGATGGCGGTCGAGGGGTCGGCTTTACCGGGGGAGGCGAGGTAGACGTTGGTGTAGAGCGAGATTGCGGCGAGCGCGAGCAAGATGAGGGTGAACGGCGTGAGGAAGGCGCGGGAGAGGCGGGCGGTCAGCGGGTCGTGCGTCTCGGGCGCGATGATGTTGGCGCCGTGCACGGAGCGGACGCGACGCGCCTGCTGCTCGGTGAGGCCGTGCGGGCCCGTGCCGAGCAGCTCCATGACCTTGGCGGCGCTGAGTGCGCCGATGCGTGCGATTTCGGGGTCGAGGTCCGAGGTGCGCGCGGCCGCGGCGTGCGCGCTCGTGTTGTGGCGGGCGTGTGCGCCCACGCTGCCCAGTACACGGCGGATGCCGCGGCGCGCGCGGGCCTGTGTTGTGCGAGCGGCCGGGGCCGGCGAAGTGCCGATGGCGGCGCTTGCCCGGCCGGTCGTCGGGGCGTTCGGGTTGTCGATGTGCTTCATCCAGATCATGAGGCACCTCCTTGACGTCGTGCCCGGTGGGTCCGGGCGGGTTGTCTGGCTGCAAAGGAGATGCGCCCATGCAGAGCGGCGATGTAAGGCGCACGTGGCGTTGCACTGGGGCTCAGGCTGGGAAAAGCGTCGAGAGTTTACTTTCGAAGCGCATATGAGCCGTTTTTGGCACTTTCAGGCACCGAGAGTTAACTCTCGCGGAGCTCGGCGGCTGATTCCATTGGCGAGCGGAACCTCATGGTGGCGGGTGCGTAGTCGCGGGTGTGCGGATCGGACGCGAGGGGCATGTGTCCGTTCTCGTCTGCTGACGGGGTGCTGTCGATAGGGGCCTCTCGGTTCTCGCGAGAAGCGCCCGTGTGCGTTGCTCGTCAGTTGTCTCCGATGCCCGCTGCGCGACCGGTGCCGTCATGGCGCAATCGGGGCTTTGCCGTCTGCGGGGCGCAGCTACTGGCGGGGTGATCCATGACGCACCTCCCTCAATGTCGCGGCCGAGGCCTTCTGGAAGAATCGCAGGCTAGTGTAGACCGATTTGCGCGCCTGTCAACCTCAATTTAGGGTCTGTCCCCAATCTGAGGTCGAGGCACCCAATCTGAGGTCGCCCGTTTCTGTGCGCGGTTTTGATATGCTGCTTTGCATGTTGGCCCACGTTGAAAAGGAGAGCCGATGGCACGCTCTCAAAGGCAGACAAAGCGCGATCTGGCAGTGCGCAACGCGAGCGTGTCGTTACTGCTCCTTGGAGCCCTGGGCATGCTCTATGCGTCTATCGGCCCATCCACGGGGGACGCCGGGCTTTTCCGTCATGGCGTCAATGGGGTCTCAGGCTTGTTGTTTGGCCTGAGTTTTGGCTGCTTTGGCATCTATGTCAACATGGGATCGAACAAGGGGGCGCACAAGGGCTTTTCCCTGTCGTATGTGCTCGTCAATGTCATGTTCATCGCTCTGACGTGCCTGGGCTTGTTCATTGCGTTTACCACCTTGTCCGATGTTGCGGGAGATGCGCAAGACGGTCCGCAGGGCGTTCGCGTCGCCTCGTACGAGGAGGCTCTCGATCGTAACGGCAGCGGCCGCGTTCCCTCGTTCACGCCCGACGAATACGAGGTCGATTTGTTCGAGCACGTGGGCGACAGCACCCCCGTTGCGCACATTTCGGTCAAGCGCGGCGATTGGCCGCGAGTCCTTTCCGAGCTCACCAGCGCCGAGGCTGGGTCGACGGTGCTTTACTACCCTCGCACACAGGTGTTTTTAGGCGTCGAAGAGGATTAGGGCTGTCAACCTCAATTTAGAACTTTAATTTAGGGACAGTCCCTAAATTGAGGTGGGGTGGCGTTCGCGTCATGGCATATGCTGTAGGGAGTTGCACTGACGGCATATTCGAGAGGGAGGGTGCATGCAACGCGCGAAACAGGTTTCCGAGTCGATCGAGCTCGGCATCATCTTGGCGTTGGTCGGTGGATTCATGGATGTCTACTCCTACGTCGGCCGCGACGGCGTGTTCGCCAACGCCCAGACGGGAAACATCCTGCTCGTGGGTGTGCACCTTTCAGAGGGCGACCCCTCCCTCGCCATGCGCTACCTGCTTCCGGTCCTGTGCTTCTCCGTCGGCATCATGGTGAGCGACCTCGTGCACGAGCGCTTCGCGAGCGTCATGCATTGGCGTCAGCTCACGGTTTTGACCGAGGCCCTCATCTTGCTCGGTGTCGGCCTGCTGCCCCCCGAGCACAACATGCTCGCCAACGGTCTCACCTCGCTTGCCTGCGGGATGCAGGTCGAGAGCTTCCGCAAGATCCACGGGCGCGGCATCGCCACCACCATGTGCATCGGCAACCTGCGCAGCGCCCTGCAGAACGTCGACGACTACATCATCACGCACCAGCGGGGGTTCCTCATGAACGGGATCCTGTACTTCGGTGTCATTGCCATGTTCGTGTGCGGCGCCGTGCTGGGCAATTGGTGCCTCGAGCGTTTCGGCCTGTCCGCCATCGGCATCTGCTCGCTGCTGCTGCTCGCGGCGTTCTTCATGATGTTCACCGACCGCGAGGCTGCGG
>SAMEA3387516__coassemble_5287_pt1 | contig 7096 bp, 7 predicted proteins | sample SAMEA3387516__metabat2_low_PE_013 | metagenome-assembled genome bin SAMEA3387516 (sample SAMEA3387516) | Felis catus | biome: Faeces | place: United Kingdom | collected 2012
GCCGGGCGCTTACGGGCGCGCGGGACAATACCTTCTCGGTGGTCGTGACGACGCCAAAAACCGTGAGGGAGTCCCATACTCGAATTGAGGCACATCCAAAAGGCGTATGGCGCGCATGTCGTGCTCGAGGATATCGATCTTGCCATCCAAGATGGGCAGATCGTCTCCATACTCGGCTCGTCGGGATGCGGCAAGACCACGCTGCTCAACGTCCTTCTCGGCATCACCGACGTGACGCACGGCCATATCATGTGGGGCGGCGAGGATTTGACGCATGTGCCCATGGAGCGCCGCGGATTCAACATCGTCTTTCGGGACTACGCGCTCTTTCCCAATCTCACCGCGTACGAGAATGTGGCGTACGGCCTGCGCAACAACCCGGGCATCTCAACTAACGATGAAGTGCATGAGCTGATCGAGCTCTTGGGGCTTGAGGAGCATGTGGGCAAGCGGATCTCCGAGCTCTCGGGCGGTCAAAAGCAGCGTGTGGCGCTCGCGCGCACGTTGGTGATGAAGCCGCGCCTGCTGTTGCTCGATGAGCCGCTCTCGGCCCTGGACGGCGTCATCAAGGAATCCATCAAGCGCGACAACATCTTCGCGCTGTTCAACGACGCCGCGGCATAGCGGGCGGGTCTGGCTATGCATATGGTTTCACGCGAGCGCTCTGCCGCGAGCGCATCCGAGCGCGAGTTGCGCGCCCTGCTTATCGTGGTGGCCCTCTTCTTCGTGGGATTTTTGGCGTTTCCCATGGCCCTGGTTGTCATCAGGGCCTTTACCGGCGGCGATGGCGGCGTCACGTTTGCGGGCGTGTCCCGGGTGTTCGCGCGGCCGGAGTTCATGCAGAGCATCCTGAACAGCCTGGCCGTCTCGGTGGCAGCTGCGGGCATCTCGGTTGTGCTGGCGCTGCTGCTGTCCTTTACGGTGAACTGCACCAACGCGCCCGGCCCCTTCAAGCGGGCGATCGGCGTCCTTGCCCAGCTGCCCATGCTGCTGCCCACCATCACCTACGGCTTTGCCATCATCTACTCGATTGGGCGCCAGGGCCTCCTCACCCGCCTGATAGGGTTCCAGCCGTTTGACATCTATGGCTTCAACGGCCTGCTCATCGGCTACGTGATCTACATGCTGCCGACGTCGTTTCTGCTGATCGACAACGGGTTTCGCTTTATCGACAAGCGCTTCATCATCGTGTCGCGCGTCATGGGCGACAAGCCGCTCGCCACCTACGCCCGCACGGTGCTGCGACCGCTGGTGGGCACCATGTGCGTGGCCTTTGTCCAGGCGTTCTTCCTTTCCTTCACCGACTACGGCATCCCCACCTCGGTGGGCGGCCGCTATACCGTGGTGGCGCTCGAGCTGTTCAACCAGATGCTCGGCTCGGTGCCGGACTTCCAACAGGGCGCGGTCATCGCGGTGGTGATGCTCATCCCCTCCATCGCGAGTGTGGGCCTCATGGCGCTGCTCGAGCGCTACGCCATCCGCTACAACAAGACGGCCCCCATCGAGCTGCCCCGCGGGCGCGTGCGCGACGGCGTGTGCATGGGCGCCAGCGCGCTGGTGCTCGGCGGTATCCTGGCGCTGTTCGCGGTGATATTCATCGTGCCCTTTGTGGAGATGTGGCCCTTTAGGCCGAGCTTCACCCTCGATCACGTCGCCGCCATCTTCACCGACGCCGAGCTGTTCAGCACGCTCACCAACTCGATTGCGGTGGCGGTGGCGACCGCTGTGCTCGGATGCATCCTGGCGTATGCGGCGGCTTTGGTGGTGGCGCGCAGCAACCTGCCCCGTGCGGCCAAGCGCGCCGTCGATGCGATCTCAAGCGTGATCAACACCGTCCCGGGTATGGTGCTGGGCATCGCCTTCCTTTTTGCCTTTTCGGGAACGTCGCTGCAGGGGACGTTCGCCATCCTCGTGCTCTGCAACGTGGTGCACTACTTTGCCACGCCGTACCAGATGATGAAGGACGCGCTCACCAAGATGAACGCGAGTTGGGAGACGACGGCGCGCCTGATGGGCGACTCGTGGGTCAAGACGATCCTGCGCGTGGTGACGCCCAACGCGTGGCCCACCATCCTTCAGGTCTTCGGGTACTAATTCGTGAGCTCGATGGTCACCATCAGCGCGGTCGTGTTCTTGGTGGGCGCGCGCACCATGGTGGTGACGACCAGGATCTCGGCGCTCCAGCACATCGCGGAATTCGATGGCATCTTTGCGCTCTCCCTCGTGATTCTTGTTGTGAACATGCTGGTCAAGGGCTTGGTCGCCCTGGCATGTCGTGACCGCTCGGCGCGGTCGGTGCGCACGTCGGTGCGCATGCGCGGCACGGGCCGATCGGACGCCTTGGAGGCGGAGGTCCTGCTGGGCCGACCCAATCGCATGCCGGCGCGTCGCATGGCGGGGGCGCTGCTCATCGTGAGCGTGGTCGCGGTGGTCGGTATCGGGGCCTCGCTGGCGGCGCGCGAGCGCGGCGAGGACGACGGCGCGGGAGTGCCGAGCGGCCAGGTGGTCATCGCGTCGAACGGCGATGCGGAGGCAGTCGAGGCGTATAGGCACGCGCTGGACGTCGCCGGATTCGAGGGCGACTACATCGTCCAGAGCTTTGGCACGAGCGAGCTAGGCGGCAAGCTCATGGCGGAGGGGGAGAACCTCGAGGCCGATATCGTGACCATGTCGTCCTACTATGTGGACAGCGCGCAGACTGAGCAGGACATGTTCGTGCCGCTGACCGAGCTCGAGCTTTGCCCGCTCGACCCGAACGTACCCGTACATGGTGTTTCGCAACCTCGAGGCGCTCGGCGTGCGCGACGTGCGCAACGTGGTGAAGGTGGGCGATACGGTCTCGGACATTCGCGAGGGCCTGTGCGCCGGCGTCCGCTCGATCGGCGTGGCGGAAGGCAGCTCGGTGATGGGGCTCACGCAGGCGGAGTATGAGGCGCTCGATTCCGCCGGGCAGGACGCGGCGTGTGAGCGCGCGGCGCGCGTGCTGCGCGAGGCGGGGGCTGCGGACGTGGTTCGCAATCTGTCCGAGTTGCCGGGGCTGCTCGGGCTGTAGGCCGAATCTTTGCGCTTGCGCCGTTGGGCCTGCATGGGCAGAGGAAGAGTCGGTTGATTCGCGTCGTTGCGGCCGTTTGAGCTGCAAGGGCGAGTCGCGGGGCTGCACCTTTGGGTTTGCTTGGGCGGCAGGCTGAGTTACGTAACGTTTGACGGCCCGTCGCGCGTTTGCGGCGGGCCCTCGTGTGCGGGTCTGATTACTTGTTGGCGTCGAGCCATGCGACGATGTCGCCGGACTCGTACAAGGGCTCGCCGTCGATGAACAGGCAGGGAACCTGGCGCTTTCCACCTACGCTGATGAGCGTTGCCTCCGCCTCCTCATCGTCGGAGATGTTCTTGAGGGTGATGGCGCCCTCAATGCCAAGGTCTTTCATGCGCTTGAGAACCCTCACGCAAAATGGGCAGGTCGGGCGGTAATACAACACGAGGTCGTGTGAGTCGAGCATGGGCTCCTCCAAGTAACTCTTATCAACTAACATTTAGCGATATACCCACGCAGCCGCGAAGGTAACCCCAGATTGGGGACGGGCACCACATTGAGGCAGGCGCGCCTCAATGTGGCGCCCGTCCCCAATCTGGGGCGTATTGGTGAGGGGGTTGCTGGCGGGTAGGGGGAAATCTCAAACTGGCCCTTGGGGCCTGGGCACGACGGCTCAAGGGGTGATTGCGCGAACGCGAAAGCCGCGAGTGCAGCGGCCTAGCGAAGATCGCGGCGCATGATCAGGATTTCCCGGGAGCCGTCTGGTCCCACGGCATCGCTTATATCGGTGCGTACGGGGAGAAGTCCGCACTTTTCCATCACGCGGTGCGATTTTTCATTGCAAATGAAGTGATCGGCCCAAATTGTGTGGGCTTTAAGATCGTCGCGGGCATGCTCGACAAGGCGCTCAAGGGCCTCGGGAGCGTAGCCGTGGCCCCAGTGCTCCTCTCCAATCCAATATCCAACGGAATATGCGTTGTCGGACGAGAGATACGGGCAATCTTCACGCGTTTTAAGACCAATTGCCCCGATGAGCTCGCCCGTATCGCGCAGGGTTATGGCGTACTGCTCCGGTCCGCGTAAGATGTTGCGCAAGATGTCGAGGCTTTGCCCGACGCTCTCATGCACGGTCCATCCGGCGGCCGGCCCGACCTTGGGGCTGCGCGCCAGGTTATAAAGAGCCGGCGCATCGCTGTCGAGCCAAGGGCGTAGCGTTAAACGTTTGGATATGAGCTCCATGGGTGTGCCTTTCCGATGGGGTGTGGTGAGCATGGGGACGCTCGAATGGGGCCGGATACTCATTGTGAGACGGGTTGTCGGCGATTATGAGTTCTGACATGCGGCTTTCCATATGCAGCTTGCTTTCCGCAAGCCTTCAGGCAGCCTGCAATTTTCGTTCTCGGCGCTAAGAATAGCTGATTGGGGCTTCAATTAACGGGAAGGTTGCAGAAGGGGCTGCGGAGGGGGCTTTCCATGAGTTGGCGTGCGGACATGCTTGGCTTTTTGTAGTCGGTGCTGTGTTTGCGTATGCGCAGCGTCGACTTGATGAGTAAATGAGAACTCATGTTCTACGAACATATGTACTATAATATCAGAAATATGAGCGGAGAAAGGGAAAGGCATGGTTGCAATACTTTCGGGAAGCGGTAGTATAACTGTAATGCAGAAGTACTGGTGATGAAGATGACGTTTCGAGACGAGTGGCTTGAGGCCTTTTGGGAAGACCCTGTTTCGAAAACATCGTCGATGATCCCCTCCGAGCTTCGGAAGACGCTGTACCGCAAGTTGCAAATGTTCGATGCTGCATGCGCAACGTGCGACTTGCGTGTTCCGCCCGGTAATCGGCTGGAAAAGCTCCGAGGCGATCGCGAGGGCCAGTACAGCATTCGCGTTAACCAGCAATGGCGTCTTTGTTTTAGGTGGGCAGCAGGCGAGGCGAAGGAGGTTGAGCTTTGTGACTACCATTGATGAGGTTATTTCAACCCCTGGCGAGATACTTCGCGAGGAGTTTCTTGAGCCAATGGGGATTAGCCAGTATCGCCTGGCGAAAGCGATAGGCAAGCCGCAGTCCGCCATTTCGGACATCGTGCACGGGAAGCGCTCGATTACCCCTGAAATGGCGTGGCTGTTTGGCGCCGCACTGGGTACGACCCCGCAGTTTTGGCTTAACTTGGAGGCGTCCTATCAGCTCAAGATGCTTGAGTATAAGGGAATGCCGGAAGTGGTTGCACTGGCGTAATTCTAAGAGGCGTTGTCGGCCAATGTGAGCGATGACGCCTGCCGGTGCTATGCGCGATGCCCTGAAAGACGCAGGGTGAAGCTTTCAGATTGGACACCGCAGATTGGGGGCAGCCGCTTAATTGAGACGGAATGCCTCAATTAAGCGGCTGCCCCCAAATTTAGGTTGGAAAAGAACCGCCGCCCGGAGTGTAATCCGGACGGCGGCTCTTGTGCGAGGCGACGAATGCACTGCTGGATTCGTCTTGAGACGGATGTCTTACGAGAAGTAGGCCACGCCGCTCTCGAACAGGGGCATGAACTTCTCGCCGGGGACGTTCTTGTACAGGCCGTCGCCGCGGCGCTCCACGTGGCCCATCTTGCCGAACACGCGGCCGTCGGGGCTGGTGATGCCCTCGATGCAGGCGACGGAGCCGTTGGGGTTCACATCGAGGTCCATGGACGGCATGCCCGCCACGTCGACGTACTGAGTGGCGATCTGGCCGCCGGCGCGCAGCTGAGCGAGCACGTCGTCGTTGGCGACGAAACGGCCCTCGCCGTGGGAGATGGCCACGGTGTAGAGCTCGTCGGGGTTGCACTGGGAGAGCCACGGCGACAGGTCGCTGCAGATGCGCGTGCGCACGAGGCGGCTCTGGTGACGGCCGATCTGGTTGAAGGTCAGCGTCGGGGCGTCGGCGGTTGCGTCGACGATGTCGCCGTAGGGCACGAGGCCCAGCTTGACGAGCGCCTGGAAGCCGTTGCAGATGCCGAGCATCAGGCCGTCGCGGGCCTGGAGCAGGTCGCGCACGGCCTCGGTGACCTCGGGTGCGCGGAAGAACGCGGTGATGAACTTGGCGGAGCCGTCGGGCTCGTCGCCGCCGGAGAAGCCGCCGGGGATCATGACGATCTGGGACTCGCGGATGCGGCGGGCGAGCTCACGGGTGGACTCGGCGACGTTCTCGGGCGTGAGGTTGTTGATCACGAAGACGTCGGCCTCGGCGCCGGCGGCGCGGAAGGCGCGGGCGGAGTCGAACTCGCAGTTGTTGCCCGGGAACACGGGGATGATCACGCGGGGCTTGGCGATCTTGAGCCCGCCGTAGGTGGCGCGGATGCGGCCCTCCTCCTCACAGCGGTAGCGCTCCTCGGGGATGAGCTCATCGGGGGCGTTAACGTCATCGGCGGTGCTGCGGTAGGGGAACACGCCCTCGAGCACGGACTCCCAGGTCTCCTGCAGCTCGTACAGGTCGAGCGTCTCATCGTAGCCGACGAGCTCGTACTCGGAGGTGGTGCGGCCGAGCTCCACCACGCACGCGCCCTCAATCTCAGGCAGCTCGGCGTCATCGGCGAGCTCCACGATAAAGCTGCCGTAGGAGTGGTCGAACAGGTCGCGAGCGCCCTCGAGCTCGTAGTAGGCGTCGGCGAGCTCGAAGCCGATGCGGTTGCCCAGGCAGGCCTTGAACACGATCTCGGCCAGGCCGCCGAAGCCGGCGGTGGACACGGAAAGGGCGTGGCCCTCGCGCACCAGGCTCTCGACGGCATCGAAGGCGGCGAGCAGCGAGGTGGTCTCTGGCAGCAGGTCGTCGACCTGGTAGCAGGGCTGGATGAGCGCGACGCGATGGCCTGCGCCCTTGAACTCGGGGGACACGATGTGGGCGAGCTTGTCCACGGCGACCGCGAAGGACACGAGGGTGGGCGGGACATCCAGGTCCTCGAAGGAGCCGCTCATGGAGTCCTTGCCGCCGATAGCGCCGGCACCGAGCTCGACCTGCGCCATGAGGGCGCCGAGCACGGCGGCCATGGGCTTGCCCCAGCGCTCGGGCACGTCGCGCAGGCGCTCGAAGTACTCCT